>ENA-OQIR01000049-OQIR01000049.1-human-gut-metagenome-genome-assembly--contig:-NODE-49-length-49655-cov-5.756865_pt1 | contig 49655 bp, 50 predicted proteins | sample MGYA00242580_ERZ504745 | MGnify/ENA primary metagenome ERZ504745 (study PRJEB26092, sample SAMD00036214) | human gut metagenome | host: Homo sapiens | study: EMG produced TPA metagenomics assembly of...
TACTTATCCTCAATCCACTCATGATTCAGTAACAACTGCATGACTCCTGAAACACAGACACATAGCGAAGCCCTCGTTTGTAACTTCCACGAGAGAGAACCTTTGCTATTTTCACTAGAAAATCACATCCTAAAGCGCACCCCTACTCATTTTCCATTAGAATACTCTTAATATCTTAATCATTGTCGATTGAGATTAAATTTTCACATGGAGGAAATTATGAAATCCAGAAGAGTTTTTTTATCTCCACAATTATCTCAGTTTGCCTATGCACAGTTATGACCACTCCAGCCTTTGCTGTAAATTGGTGGCAGGTTGGATGGATTGTCGCCAATAACGTCATCGACCGGGTAGTCAATCTCGATGGGCAAAGTTCAAATGATCAATATTCCACCTATATGGTTTCACCTTCCATTGTTTTCAACAATGGCACCAATGGGGGCGAATTCTATATGCGCCCTCAAGTCTCCAGCCGTGTGACCAGTTTCGAAATGCACGCGCATAGAGCTAACCCCGTCGATTTTGGAGCCAATATAGTTCTAGCCTTGTCCACAACCTCAGGCAAAAGGGTTATCAATAAAACAGTAGGGACAAACCAGTATGTCTCATACACCAGATCAAGCAGCGATGGCACCGGAACATGGGACGCTCGTTTCACCGAAGATGACAGCGGGAAAAATTGGCAGTGTTATTACCGCCAATATTACGGCAATGGAAGAAGTCTTCCAACGATCATCGACGTCCCAAATACCGATCTAATCGACTACCTGGCTAACGATGGCACCACGTTCCGATACAACGCCAACCCAGATCAACCAAGAACAACAAAAGCCCCAACCCTTGACATCAAACAACTTAACAATCAATTTTATGACGAAAAAAGTGGTATATCAGTCGATTATCTTCGCGACTACAATACAGGAGATGATATTATTTTTGAAGATATCATAGATAAAATTCAATTCAATCCCAATGAAAACAATACATCACTCTTCTTTTTATTAGACAACGAATATATTGAATGGAAATTTAATGGAAATATCACCAACAAGTACAAGAAAGAAGACAGAATTAACCTTCATTTTAAAGTAATTACCGTGAAGCAATATAAAGGGATTACATTTGAGAGTATCGATTTCTTCAAAGATTCAAGCAACGGAATAAATAAACAAGGACCATACCCTTGCATCTCCGACTACCTAAAATAAGGAGAACAGTGCAGTACATATATCTCACAGCACTTGCCCTGCTAGGATTATGTATGCTTATTTTTCCAAGGCAACTCTGGAAAATAAGCAATTTCCTCTGGACTCAAAAAGGAGATCCGAGCAATCTATACACATCCTTAATGAGAATAAGCGGTGCCGCCTTTCTTGTTTTAGCTCTTATTCTTTTCATCTTCTGCAGATTGCAGTAACACCTACCTGATCCTGTGCACCGTGTCGGGTGTCGCAGCAGGCCTGCAGAACACCGGCTGATTGTAGCCAGTTTCTTTCAGGGTCCCCGTTCGCACTGCCGATCGGGGACCCTTTTTCATACCTATATCTGCCTTATATATGGCAGAATCGGAGCCTTGTCATGAGCCTTCTCGCTATATATGGCAGACCATCATGCGAAAACCCACTTCGGGGTACATTTTTCCGGTTTTTCACCTTTGGGACTGCCATACATAAGCGAAATATCACCGGACAGAACACGAAATCTGCCATACATAAGCGAGATATCGCTCTATTTCCCAGCGAACGGTCAGACCAAAACGTATGATGTTGGCTAGCCTGAACAATGAAGGGTGGAGTCAATGGCAGACGAACTGTTTGTAGACCAGAACGAGGTCGAAGGTACGGCAAGCGGCGCATGGAGCCGCATGCTGGCAGGCAATCGCAGGTTTGCGGAAGGCAAACCGGAACATCCGAATCGTGGCGCCGAAGCACGCGCAGCACTTGTAGACACACACGCACCGGAAGCGGCCGTACTGAGCTGCTCCGACGCGCGGGTAAGCCCGGATATTATTTTCGATTCCGTCTTGGCGACCTGTTCACGGTTCGCACGGCCGGTCAAATCATCGACGAAGCCGTGCTTGCATCCCTGGAATACGCGGTGACCGTGCTCGGCGTACGTTTGCTGGTGGTGCTCGGCCACCAGAATTGCGGTGCGATCAAGCAAGCTTCCAAGGATTACGAGGCGTTACTGCACGAACTGACCGCCGATGCCGAGGATTCGCTGATGGCCGCCGACAGCATTGCCGACATCGACGAACGCATCTGCGCTTCGGATTCGCTCATGATGCGCACCGTCGGTTTCTCAATCTGGCAGGCGCACGAGTCGGAATTGGAATCCAGCGAGGATTTCGAACGCGTGCACATCGCGCGCACCATCGAACTCTTGGTGGAACAATCCGAAGCGATCCAGCAGGCGCTGGCATCCGACAAACTCATGATCGTCGGCGCAAGGTACCAGCTGGACTCCGGCAAAGTCGAGGTTCTTAGCTTCTGAAACGGATTACAATTCGGAAAACGGAGATTTGCGAAACAGAGATCCAAAAAAGAACAATCCGAAGCTAAGCAATCTAAGAATAATTGAGAAAATCCAAGAAAATCAGGAGATACAGACACTTTGACATACCGCCCCGATAGAGTGGAACCATGTCTCTAGGTTTGAACATTCTCCTGATTTTCGTTTTTCTGTTGCTCGGATCGGTGTTCGCCGGCACCGAACTGGCGTTGGTCAGCCTGCGTGGATCGCAGATCGACCAGATGGAACAGGAGGATGCCCGCGGAAAGCGCGTCGCACAGATCGCGCGAGATCCGAACACGTTTTTGTCGACCGTGCAGATCGGCGTGACGTTGAGCGGTTTCCTTTCCGCATCGTTCGGCGAATCGTCGATTTCGCCTTATATTGTGCCGATCGTTGAAAGTTGGGGCGTGCCGACGAGTGTGGCCGCTCCCCTGACCACCATTGTGCTGACGTTGATCATTTCGTACTGTTCGATCGTGATTTCGGAGTTGGTGCCGAAGCGTATCGCCATGCAACGCAACGAGCAGATCGCGCGTGCCGTGGTACCTGCGATTCATGTGTTTGCGAAGGTGTGCAAGCCGATTATTTGGCTGATCGGCAAGAACACGAACATTATCGTGCGCTTGCTTGGTTTCGACCCGAACGAAACCGACAGCGAAGTGTCCGACGAAGAGCTGCGCGTACTCGTCAACACCAATACGAACTTGAGCAAGGACGAACGCACGATTCTCGACGACGTGTTCGACGCGTCCGAAACGATTGTGGCCGAAGTGATGCGCCCGCGTGCCGACGTGGTTTTTTTGGATGGCGATATGCCGATTGAGGAGGCGGCCGCATATGTGAGAGAAATGCCGTATTCCCGCTATCCGGTGACCGGCAAGGATTTCGACGATGTGCTTGGTTTCGTGCATGTGCGCGACCTGCTTGACATTCGCGATCCCGAGGCGAAGACGGTTGCCGACGTGACGCGCGAGGGCATTTCGCTGCCGGGCACGTCGAAACTGCTGCCAAGCCTTGAGCTGCTACGTAAGCGCGGCATTCATCTGGCGGTGGTCATCGACGAATATGGCGGTACCGACGGCATCGTCACGTTGGAAGATATGACGGAGGAACTGGTCGGCGATATTCGCGACGAATATGATCTGCCGGAAGAGAAAGGCGGCGAACGCACGGAACGTACCACGTTCGTCAATGGCGTCGCCACGATCGAAGGCGGCATGACGATTGAGGATTTCGCCGATTTGACCGGTATTGAGCTGGAAGACGGTCCGTACGAGACGGTTGCCGGCTATTTCCTGGCGCATACTGGAAAGATGGGCGAAATCGGCGACGTGCTGCCTTCCGACGACGGTTATGACATGACCGTCACGCAAGTGGATGGCCGTCGTATCGAAACGTTGGAAATCCGCAAGCATACTGTTGACGGCGATGCTGCGAAAGCTACGAAATAATCAAAAATAAAACGAAAATAAAACAGACTTGCGATTATGTAAATGCTGATTTTTTACACAATCAACATCAGTAATCGCAAGTCTGCTCTGTTATTAAATCCGCTGAGTTATTGCAGATTCAGCCGCGCAGCATGGGATGGCATTCGTCGTCCCACCATGCAAGCTGCGCGATATTGGCACGGATATGCTCGCAGGACGCATGGAATTTGGCCTGTTCGCTTTCGGTGAGTGTGGGACTGAGGACTTCTTCAACGCCGTTCGCTCCGATGATGCACGGCAGGCTGGCGTAATTGCCGCTTTCGCCTTGTTCGCCGGTAAGCAGCGTGGAGCAGGCGGTCGCATAGTGTTCATCGCAGAGCACAGCCTGCGTAAGGCGTGCCGCAGTGGCTGCAATAGCGTATTCCGTGCACTCTTTGCCGGCGTACACGCGGTATCCGCCTCGTCGGGCGTCCTGCTCGGTTTCGTCCTTGTCGAGGGCGAATCGCTGCGGATCGTCTTGTGCGAGTTGATCAAGCGGCTTGCCTGCGATGTTCACGTTCGACCAATAGGCGAACTGCGAATTGCCATGCTCCCCCAGCATGTATGCGCCGATTGATTTCTGATCCACGTTGACGCGTTTCGCGATGGCGTTGCGCAGTCGTGCGGAATCCAACGCGGTTCCGGTGCCGATTATTTTGCGCGGATCGTAGCCGGTGATGTGCCAGATTTCGGTTGCGACCACATCGCACGGATTTGAGATGGTGATGATCACACCGTGGAAGCCTGCATTGAACAGTCGGGAGATCCAGGTGCGTGCAATGTCGGTGGTGACGAACAGTTCGCCGTCACGATCTTTGGCGCTGGTTTTCACGTCGCCGGCAGCGTTGATTACCACGTCGCAGTCGGCTAGCTGCTCGTATTGCGTGCCGTAGTTGCCGATCACACAGTTATGCGGATAGAAACCCAACGTGTCACTTAAATCCTGACATTCGCTGACTACTTTTTGCTCGTTGATGTCGCACAGCTTCAGTTCTTCGGCCAGTCCTGCGGAAAGCACGGCATTTGCGACATGCGCGCCCACGTGTCCGATGCCGATAATGCCGACTTTTCTCAATACAGTCACAATCGACCCCTCCCTCACTTATTCGATCTTTCTGCGTGGACTGTTTGCACGCAAACGTTTCAGTCGTCACGATTGTAGGCTTGCAAATCGCGGATGTTAAGCGTTCTGTACATCTTATGAACAAAAAGCTATACGAATCACCTATACGTCGTTATCAAACGTGCGTAAGCCGTGGCAAGTCATTGCAATCCGCGCAATGTGACGGCAGTGGCGTGATATCGCAAGTATTTCAACATCACAGGCAACGCAACAACATCGCCCTACGCAAGCTCATCGCAGCATGGCAGCGTGACGGCGAACGCAACAGCATCGCGAGCATCACAACACAACATGACGGTTCAGCTCCCGCCGCAATTGCCTCCATTGCGGCAAATATGCGCTCATACGCCGCTGAAAGTCCTCTCCGTGCCCGTTTTCCCACAGGTGCGTCATTTCGTGCACAAGCACGTATTCCAGGAATCTGGGATCCATAAGACCAAGTTGCAGGTTGAGTCGGATGCGGCCGGTTTTCGGCGTGCATGACCCCCATCGCGACGTCATGATGCGTAACGTGACATGCGTCGCTTCCGCCCGATAATCGGCGACCATTTCGCAAGCAGCACCGGCAGTTGCGCATTGATGGCCCGTACGGCCCGTTCCTTCGCCGCGTCGTTCCACACGAAAACGCGCGGATTATTCAAGCTATTGGGATCGCCTGGATTGTTTCGATCGCCCACGCCGCCCGAATTTTCCAGGCCATTCAGATTATCCGGACCATGCGAACCATTCACACGGTCCAAACCATTGAAATCGCTTTGACGGATCTGTTCATCCTTGGCTTGCAGCATGGTGCGTCGCGCACGTTCGATCCATGGTTTGCGTTCCGTCACAAATCGTGCGATTGCCGCTTGCGACATGCGAGAAGGTGCGGAGATGACGATTTGCGCGTTCGGCGGTTTGATGCGCAGGTACATGTTTTTGATGGCTTTACGCACGATGGTCACCGTCATCCCAGCGATTTGCGTGGTTTCTTCGGATAGCGTGCGATTACGGTTGCGCACTCCCCTGCTGGCTCTCCCACTGTTGTTACGCTGGCTACGATGATTGTTCGGCATGTCTGCATTATGTCACGACACGCCGAAGACACACCTTGTATTGACTTTCTCTGAAATTCGCGTATTATTTCAATTCGTTGTGCTTAACAGTGCAGCAGGAACGGGCCCGTAGCTCAGGTGGTTAGAGCGCATCCCTGATAAGGATGAGGTCGGAGGTTCAAGTCCTCCCGGGCCCACGGTGATTAAGAGCGGCGCGGCCGCTTTTTTTCAACTATGGGGCTATAGCGCAGCTGGTAGCGCATCTGCTTTGCAAGCAGAGGGTCGCCGGTTCGAACCCGGCTAGCTCCACGGGGCTATGGCGCAGCTGGTAGCGCATCTCCATGGCATGGAGAGGGTCAGGGGTTCGAATCCCCTTAGCTCCACAATCAGGGTTTCCGGTGATTTCCGGAAACCCTTTTTTCATACCCAAATCCGAAATCCAAACCAGCATCCCAAAACCTCCAGTCACTGGAGAAAACTAGACGCAACCAAGCACCTCACAGTCCAGATCCCTCCAGTCACTGGAACATATGACCCGCTGAGGCACCTTCCAGAGTCCGTATTATTCCAGCGCATGGAAGAATCACCCCGCTGAAAGACCATTGCAAAAGGCCGTCTCAGGCGGGGCTTGCGTCACCGCTTGAAACGGCCTTGAATTATTGATTATTACGATGCTTGCGATACTTACGATCGCTTGCGATGACTACCGCACTGCGACTGCACCGGCAACAGTGTCGGAATCGTTCGGCACGTTCTGTGTATTCCGTGCATTCTGCCTGGCAAGTTCGTCGCGGATTTGCTGCAACAGCAGGATCGTCTGCTCTTCGGTGGAGATTTCCGGCTCTTTGGCAGCTTCCTCCTCGGCTTTGCTCCGTTCTTCCGCAAGCTTGGTTTTGGCGAGCAACGCTCGGTCACGTCACGGAATTTGTTGATCGGCACGAGAATGCAGAAATACACGGCAGCCGCGATAATCAGGAAATTCAATATCGCGCCAAGTACCGCGCCGAACGAAACCGTCGCATTATTGAATGTGATTGCCAGCAGACCATCCATATTCGGTTTGCCGAAAATCATGGCGATGAACGGATTAATCACATTATTGACAATAGAGTTAACCACTGTGGTGACGGCACCGCCCATGACGACACCGACCGCCATGTCGATCATGTTGCCGCGTGCAATGAATTTCTTAAATCCTTCAATCATGATGATTCTCCCATTATGTGAGATCGTGAGATGTTATTGCGGACGTACTCTCTCCCACGCTTTCCGCATTTCCATCCTATAGGCAACACAAGGCACGGCAATCCCGTAAAAAGAAGCAGGTTCAGAACCAGCACTCGCAAAAAGCGTCTCCAAATCCTGAACAAGGTCTTGTGCCGTCCATATTCGTGCACATAGAATGAGACCGTCTATTGGTAACCCAACTATCCCGAAGGGGAAGAATATGCTCACTGACGAGTACGTCAAGCGCGTGTACGCGCAGGTCGAGAAGCGCGACGGCGACCAGCCGGAGTTCCTGCAGGCCGTTCGCGAGGTTTTCGAAAGCCTCGAGCCGGTGGTTGCGAAGCATCCGGAATATGAGAAGGCGGGCGTGCTTGAGCGCATCGTCGAGCCGGAGCGCGTGGTGAAGTTCCGCGTCGCATGGACCGACGATGAGGGCAAGGTGCAGGTCAACCGCGGTTACCGCATCCAGTTCAACTCCGCGATCGGCCCGTACAAGGGCGGTCTGCGCTTCCACCCGAGCGTGAACGAGGGCGTCATCAAGTTCCTCGGCTTCGAGCAGATCCTGAAGAACTCCCTGACCAGCCTGCCGATGGGCGGCGGCAAGGGCGGATCCGACTTCGACCGAAGGCAAGTCCGACGCCGAAGTCATGCGTTTCTGCCAGGCCTTCATGACGGAACTGTGCCGTCACATCGGCCAGTTCACCGACGTCCCGGCCGGTGATATCAACGTGGGCGGCCGCGAGATCGGCTACCTGTTCGGCCAGTACAAGCGCATCCGCGACGAGTATTCCGGCGTGCTGACCGGCAAGGGCCTCGAATTCGGCGGCTCCCTGGCTCGTACCGAAGCCACCGGTTACGGCCTGTGCTATTACACCGCCGAGGCAATGCGCGTGCTGCGCAACGATTCCTTCGAAGGCAAGACCGTGGTCATCTCCGGCTCCGGCAACGTGGCCATCTTCGCCACCGAGAAGGCTCAGGCCCTCGGCGCGAAGGTTGTGACCGCCTCCGATTCCAACGGCTACATCTACGATCCGAACGGCATTCAGCTCGACGTGGTCAAGGACATCAAGCTGGGCCACCGCGGCCGCATCAAGGAATACGCCGAGCGTGTGCCGGGCTCCGAATATCACGAGGGCTGCAAGGGCGTGTGGACCGTTCCGTGCGATATCGCCCTGCCGTGCGCCACCCAGAACGAGATCGACGAGGAATCCGCCAAGGCTCTCGTCGCCAACGGCTGCACCGTGGTGTGCGAAGGCGCCAACATGCCTTCCACTCCGGAGGCAATCGCCGTCTACCAGGCCAACAACGTGCTCTATGGCCCCGCCAAGGCCGCGAACGCGGGTGGCGTGGCGGTTTCCGGCCTTGAGATGAGCCAGAACTCCTACCGCCTTTCCTGGACTTTTGAAGAGGTTGACGGCAAGCTCAAGTCCATCATGGAAAACATCGTCGCCAACTCTCTGGAAGCCGCCAAGGAATACGGCCACGAGGGTGATCTGATGCTCGGCGCCAACGCTGCCGGCTTCGTGAAGGTCGCCAACGCCATGGTCGCCCAGGGCGTGCTCTGATCTAGCCGTTTTAGCCAATCTAGCCAATACGGCTGGCTCATCGAAATACATTGAGGGCCTGTCTGGTTTCATTCCAGACAGGCCCTCTTTTCGTATTTCAACACGTACTTCAGCGCACCCAATCTAGTTGCAGTTACATTTGAAACAATCACTCAAAATCACGATAGTTCCGGTTATAACTGAAACTATCTCTAAAAATCGCAATAGTTTCAGCTATAACCGCAACTTCCTCTCGCGCAGCTCCGCTATCTCGCTTATATATGGCAGATTTGAGAGTTCGTACGGTGATATCTCGCTTATATATGGCAGCCTTGGTAGGAAAAATGACCCAAAATATACCCCCGAACTGGCTTTTTCGCAAGTTGACCTGCCATATATAAGCGAAATGGTACAGGTCGGAAGGCAAAATCTGCCATATATAGGGCAGATATGAGCAGATTGCAGGCAGGGGAGAGGCAGATAGGGTTTGGCGTACGGTAAGAGACAGACTGGTCTAGAAAATACGAAGACGGTCTGTGTCGTGATGGGAATCACGACACAGACCGTCTTGTTGCGTTTGAGTTGCTATCGCCGCTACTGACGGCGCACTGCGCTATTTCAGCATTGCATGCGACGCTCGCGGACGCTATCGCCGCTCGCTGCCATTAATAGCGCACTGCGCTATTAATCATCTCCAAGCGTGACGTGGATGCCACCGACGAGGGTGCTCACCACGTTGTACAGCAGCGTGAAAATCACCACGAGCACGGTGATCAGCACCACTTCCACAATGGAGAAGATGGTGACGGCGCTCAGCACAGTGCCCAACGAGAACACGTTGGTCAGGTCGAATCCGCCAGCGTCCAAGCCAGTGGAAGACACAATCTGCGTAACTTGGTCGAACACGCCGACCACGTTCAGCATGCCCCACAGCAAAGCCACCGCGACAATCTGAATGATGCCTCCCGCGATGGAAAGCATGAACGCCACCTTGGCGGCCGACCATGCATCGATACGCGTCAGAGACAGGCTCATACGGCGTGCACGCGGAGCGCCGCCGCGACGCTTCTCACGGACCTTCACACCGCCGGAAGCGGAGGAGGCACCCTCGTGCGCCTGAACCTGATCCGCACCAATCAGCGGCTGGCTGGAAGCGGAACGTGCCACGCGCGGTGCCTGCCCAACCTCCGGCATTTGCTGTCCTTCGATGTTCTCGCTCATCGTTGCTCCTTGCAAGATTGTGCCCAGTTCTTAGCTGAGGCTACCAGTTTTCGCAGACGATTGCCTGTCTTGTCTTCATGCCTCTACATTCTCGCCATCGCCGTTGCCAGCGTTGGCTTCAGTAGCGGCTTCAGACGATGCCGAAGCACCCTCGTTCACGGTTGCGTTCGTCCCAGATTCCGCGGATTCCGTTTTTTCCGCAGATTCGCCAGATTCCGCGGATTCGTCATCCTTCTCCTCGTTGCGTGCGATGGAGATGATCTCGTCGTTCTTGTCCGGCTTGGCGAACGTCACACCTTGGGTGGTGCGGCCGGTGCGCTTGACCTCGTCGACGTTGGAACGGATGACCTTGCCGGACTTCATGATGGCCATGATCTGGTCATCTTCCTCAACGATCACCGCGCCACGAGGGAGCCACGGCCTTCGGCGAGCTGCACGGCCTTGACGCCAAAGCCGTTACGGCCTTGCAAACGGTATTCGCTGATGGCGGTGCGCTTGGCGAAGCCTCGTTGGTGACCACGAACAGATCCTTGTCGGAATCGCCCCAGACCACGTCCATGGCCAGCAGCTCGTCGCCTTCGCGGAACTTCATGCCCTGCACGCCTGCGGTCTGACGGCCCATCGGGCGCAGCTGCTCGTCGTTGGCCTGGAACTTCAGGCTCATGCCCAGCTTCGACACAAGAATGATGTCATCCTCGGCGTTGCACAGTGCGGCACCGATCAGCTCGTCGGCGTTCTCGCCGTTCTCGCCGGCCATAAGGCGCACTGCGATCAGGCCGCCCTGACGCGGGGAATCGTATTCGGCGAGCGCGGTCTTCTTGACCTTGCCGGAACGGGTGGCGAGCACCAGATACTTGGCCACTTCGTAGTTCGGAATCGACAGCACGGTCTGGATCGTCTCGTCCGGCCCGAACTGCAGCAGATTGGCACATGCTGTCCCTTGGAATCGCGCGATCCCTCCGGCAGCTCGTACGCCTTCAGGCGGTACACGCGTCCCTTGTTGGTGAAGAACAGCAGCCAGTTGTGCGTGCTGGTGAGGAAGAAGTGGTCCACCACGTCGTCCTCGCGCAGCTTGGCGCCCTTGATGCCCTTGCCGCCGCGATGCTGCGCACGGTATTCGTCGGCCTTGGTGCGCTTGATGAAACCGGAGTGTGTAACGGTTACGACCACGTTTTCTTCCGCGATCAGATCTTCGACGTTCATTTCGCCGGAGTACGGCAGGATCTTGGTTCGACGTTCGTCGCCATACTTGGACACGATTTCGTCAAGCTCGTCGCCCACGATCTTGCGCTGGCGCTCTGGCTTGGCGAGAATGTCGTTGTAGTCGGCGATGCGACGCATCAGTCGTTGTGCTCGTCGAGGATCTTCTGACGTTCCAATGCGGCCAGTCGGCGCAGCTGCATGGCCAGAATGGCGTCGGCCTGCACTTCATCCACGTCCAGCAGGTCCATAAGGCCCGTGCGCGCGGTTTCCGCGGATTCGGAAGCACGAATGAGCGCGATGACCTCGTCGATCATGTCGAGGGCCTTCAGATAGCCCTGCAGAATGTGGTCGCGTTCCTCCGCCTCACGCTTGAGGTATGAGGTACGGCGTGCGATGACTTCCAGCTGGTGGCCCACCCAATGGCGGATGAAGGCATCCAAAGACAGCGTGCGCGGCACACCGTCGACCAGCGCCAGCATGTTGGCGCCGAAGGTCTGCTGCAGCTGGGAGTGCTTGTACAGGTTGTTGAGCACGACCTTCGGCACGGCGTCGCGCTTGAGCACGAGCACGAGACGCTGGCCGGTACGACCGGAGGTTTCGTCGCGCATGTCGGCGATGCCCTGGATCTTGCCGTCGCGCACGCTTCGCGGATGGAGACGACCAGTCGGTCAGGGTTCACCTGGTACGGCAGCTCGGTGATCACGAGGCACATGCGGCCCTTGATCTCTTCGGTGTTCACCACCGCGCGCATGGTGATCAGACCACGGCCGGTACGGTAGGCCTGTTCGATGCCTTATGTCCGAGAATCGTTGCGCCAGTAGGGAAGTCCGGTCCCTTGATGATGCGGATCAGGTTTTCGAGCAGCTCTTCGCGGCTTGCGTCCGGGTGGTCGAGCGCCCAATGCACGCCTTCGGCCACCTCGCGCATGTTGTGCGGAGGAATGTTGGTGGCCATACCGACGGCGATACCGGACGAACCGTTGCACAACAGGTTCGGGAATCGTGCCGGAAGCACGGTCGGCTCCTGTGTCTTGCCATCGTAGTTCGGCAGGAAATCGACGGTGTCTTTGTCGATGTCACGAACCATTTCCATGGCGAGCGGAGCCATACGGCATTCGGTGTAACGCATTGCCGCGGCCGGATCGTCGCCGGGGGAGCCGAAGTTGCCCTGGCCGTCGACCAGCGTGTAGCGCATAGACCACGACTGTGCCATACGCACCAACGTGTCGTAGATCGCGGAATCGCCGTGCGGATGGTACTTACCCATCACTTCGCCGACCACGCGGGCGCACTTGGAGTAGCCGCGGTCGGGGCGGTAGCCGCCGTCGTACATCGCGTAGATCACACGGCGATGCACCGGCTTCATGCCGTCGCGCACGTCCGGGAGCGCACGGTCCACGATCACGGACATGGCGTACGCCAGGTAGGAATCGCGCATTTCCTGCTGCAGATCCTTCTTCTGGATGCGTTCGCCCACCATCAGGCCGTAATCGGTGTTGTCGGCCTCCTGCGGGCTCAACGGCTCCATGGAGCCGTCAGGCACGAACTGGCCGTCTTCGTTGCTGTTGTTTTCGTCTGCCAACTTCTAAGTCCTTCTAAATCCTTATGAAACCTTGCCTGAAGTCCTTGAAATCCCTACGCGTCGATCCAGCTGACGTTGCGGGCGTTGCGCTGGATGAACAGACGGCGAGGTTCGACTTCGTCTCCCATGAGCATGGAGAAGGTTTCGTCGGCTGCGGCCGCGTCTTCGATCTGCACCTGCTTCAGAATGCGGTGGTCAGGATCCATGGTGGTTTCCCACAGTTCCTGGTAGCTCATTTCACCCAGACCCTTGTAACGCTGGATGCCTTCGCCCTTCGGCAGCTGACGGCCGGCGGCCTTGCCTTCGGCGAGCACGCGGTCGCGTTCGGCGTCGGTATACACGAAGTCGTGCGCACCCTTGGTCCACTTAAGTCGGTACAGCGGCGGCATGGCCACATACACGTAACCGGCGGTGATCATCGGGCGCATGTAACGGAAGAACAGCGTCAGATTCAGGGTTGCGATATGCGCGCCGTCCACATCGGCATCGGCCATGATGATGACCTTGTGGTAGCGGACTTTGTTCAGGTCGAAATCCTCGCCGTAACCGCCGCCGACCGCAGTGATCAGCGATTCGATGGTTTCGGACTTCATCATGCGGTCAAGGCTTGCACGCTCAGTGTTGAGGATTTTGCCTCGCAGCGGCAGAATGGCCTGCGTGATCGGGTTGCGTCCCTGAATTGCGGAGCCGCCTGCGGAGTCACCCTCCACGATGAACAGTTCGCACTCTTCAGGATTGTTGGACTGGCAATCCTTCAGTTTGTCTGGCATGCCCGCGGATTCGAAGATTGACTTACGGCGGGTATTCTCACGTGCCTTCTTGGCTGCAAGACGCGCACGGGAGGCTTCAATGGCCTTCTGGATGATGTTCTTGGCTTCGCTGGGATGCGCATCGAACCAGTCGCCGAGCTTGTCGGTCATCACGCGCTGTACGAAGGTTTTCGCTTCGGAATTGCCGAGCTTGGTCTTGGTCTGGCCTTCGAACTGCGGGGTGGTGAGCTTCACCGACACCACTGCGGTCAGGCCTTCGCGCACGTCGTCGCCGGAAAGGTTCTCGTCCTTGTCTTTGAGGATGTTCTTTTCACGTGCGTAACGATTGACGAGCGAAGTCAGAGCCGCACGGAAGCCTTCTTCGTGGGTGCCGCCTTCGGTGGTTGAGATGGTGTTGGCGAAGGTGTGCACCGCTTCGGAGTATGCGGTGGTCCACTGCATGGCGATTTCCGCGGAAATGCCGATTTTCAGATCTTCCGCTTCGAAATCGATGACATCCGGTTCGACCGGGGTTGCCTTGCGGGACTTCACCAAGTAATCGACGTAATCCTTGATGCCGTCGTTGTACTGGTAGGTGACTGTCTGATGCTTCTCGGCATTGTCGTTACCGTCGCCTGCGACTTCGTCTCCTGCCTGGTCCGGCTCGCGCAGATCGGTTAGGGACAGCTTCAGGCCCTTGTTCAGGAATGCCATCTGCTGGAAACGGTTACGCAGAATCTCGAAATCGTAGGTGGTGGTTTCGAAGATGGCGCCGTCGGCCCAGAAGGTCACGGAAGTGCCGGTGGATTCGTCTTCGCCCATCGGTTCGCCTTTGAGCAGACGCGAGGTCGGCTTCTGGTTGATGTAGGTCTGGGTCCAGTGGAAACCCTGGCGGCGCACTTCGATGTCGACGCGGGTCGACAACGCGTTCACCACGGAAATACCCACACCGTGCAGACCGCCGGAGACCGCGTAGCCGCCGCCACCGAACTTGCCGCCTGCGTGCAGCTTGGTCATCACGGTTTCCACACCGGAAACACCTTCGCCCGGCACTTCGTCGACCGGAATGCCTCGTCCGTCATCGACCACGCGCACGCCGCCGTCCGGCAGAATCGTCACTTCGATATGCGAGGCATAGCCCGCCAGCGCCTCGTCGACGGAGTTGTCGACGATTTCATACACTAGGTGGTGCAGGCCACGGGGGCCGGTGGAGCCGATGTACATGCCCGGGCGGATTCGCACCGCCTCAAGGCCTTCCAGCACTCTCAGATCAGACGCGTCGTAATGCTCCGGAGCCAAGGTGTCGTCGAGCTGCGCATCTTCGAGCTGATCGTTTTGGATCTGATCTTCCTGCGTGTTTTCAGCTGATTCGTTCAGCGAATCCGCATCAAGGTCTGCCACAGAGATTCCTTCCTGCATTTTTCCCGCCAATGAGGGTCATTCACGCAGGTGATACCACCTAGAACGCAAATAAAGGCCCCTTCTAGGCGTTTACATACACTGCTTGATATTCTACTCATGCAGGGGGACAGCGCGCCAGAGGCATTTATCCTTGAAATTCAGCCGTTTACCCCTGTTTTTCGCGTTCGGAAAAGTATTTTCCAGCCCTCGCAAAGGTCATCTCCGGGACATATTCGACGAACGGCCGATCGCAAACCAACTATCACACCGATATCACACCAATATCGCGTGATATTTCGCTAATATCGGGTCCTTCTGGCCATTCGCCCTCGGCTGAATCCCTGTTGCTGGGGGCCGGTGACGCGCACTTCGTTGATGGTCAGGCCCTCGAGTCTCCTGCGAATGGTGTCGGTCAGCAGCGGAATCATGTACGTCATGGTGGTGGTCCATGCGGGGCTGTCGCATCGGATCGTCAGAATGCCGTCGCGCAGGTCGACGGGGTAGGAGTGGCGCGCGTTTTCGTCACCGACCACCTGGTCCCAATGATTCTGCATCTGCGCGATTTTCAAATGCGGCGTCCACGAACCTTGCGTTGCGATCACGTTGAAGATATTGCCGACCGTCTGCGGGTCGCGTCCGGGTTTGCCGAAATTCTCCCATGCCTGCCGCGCACGTTCCTCACGTTCCTTGTAACGTCCGGCGCGTTTGCTGATGCGTTCGAACACTTCGGCGGGCAACTTGCGTTGGTCGAGATGCAATGTTTCGCAGATTGGAGGATTAGGCATCAGCGGTCAGTCTCCCTTCTTGCCGCAAGCTGCGCCATCATCGCCGCCAAATCGGCATCGCCGCCATCTTGCGATTGCCGACGCAACGCGGACACGTCAATTACATGCGCGTGCACGACGTCCGTTTGCGGAATGTCGCTTGCCGCAGCGACGGTGATCAGCACTTGATCCTGCCTCATCGCGAAATCGAGGATCTGTCCACGACGGGATTCGTCAAGCTGTGCGAACACATCATCGAGAATCACGATCGGCTTGCTTTCGAATTGTGCGGAAACCGCTTCATATAGCGCCATTTTCAACGCCAAAGCCATGGTCCACATCTCGCCGTTGGACGCGAATTCACGGGCGGGCATGTCGTTGAGCAGCAAGGTCAGGTCATCGCGATGCGGGCCAATCAGATTCTGCGCGTGCCACTTCGCCCGGGTAGATGCGCTGGAAATGACGGCTGATTTCCGCGCCCGGATCGTCGAACAGCATCACTTCGTCGAAGGATGGCTCGTATGCGAGCGCCGCCCGCTCGCCGTCGCCTGCCAAAGACGCGTAGATTCGCGCGAAAGGCTCCCCTAAGCGTGCGATTACATCGTTGCGTTCCTGTGTCAGTCTCATGCCGAGATCGATGAATTGTCCTGTCCAGATTTCCAACCCGCTTAAGACCGTCTGCTGGCTGTATTGCAAATCGGTATTCGTGCCGTCGCCGAGTTGTTTGAGCAGTGCCGTGCGTTGTTTCGCCACGTGCGTGAATTGTTGCAGCAGCTGCGCGTAGTGGGGGAGCAGCAGGGAAGCGGCCTGGTTGATGAAGTTACGTCGGGTTGCTGGGTCGCCTGCTACCAAACGCTGATCTTCGGGGGTAAAGGAGACGGAGGCGTGCGCCCGATGAGATCGCGCATGTATTGCGATTTTCCGCCATCGATTCGCGCCCGATTCGCACCTCGCGCCACGATGGTCGCTTCATAGGTGTGTTGCGTTTCGTCGTCTTCCACATTGGCTCGGATGGTGGCCGAAGCGCACCCTTTTTCGATTAGCGGCAATGATGATGACGTGCGATGGCTTGATCCCGTGGAAAGCACTTCGACGGCTTCCACAATATTGGTTTTGCCGAGTCCGTTGGCTCCTTGCAGAATGTTGATTCCCGGTTCGAAGTCGAGCACGCAATGTTCCCAAGAACGGTAGTGGTCGAGCGCTAGGCGGGAAATATACATTCACAATCCTTGAGAATAAAGCAAATTTCTTACGTGGACAGTCGCAATTATTTACGAATATGATTGTTCATGAATATTCATGCAAACGGGCTGAACCGGCAGTAATAGCCATGTTCAGCCCTGTTTTTGCGATGCACCCACGTTTTGTGCGGAGCGGTTTATGTTCAGCTGTTGAAACGCATGGGCACAAGCAGGTAACGGTAGTCCATGGATTCCGCGGAATCGACTCCTTCTGGCCGTTGAATTCCACAGGCTTGACAGCGGTGGTCATCTTCATGCGCACGAACGGTTCCGCGATGGCGCTCAGGCCTTCGATCAGGTAGGTCGGGTTGAAGGCCACGGTGATGTCTTCTCCATCCATGTCGATGTCGAGGATTTCCTTGGCTTGGGCTTCGTCCGCGGTTCCTGCGGTCAACGTGAGCTCCTGGCTGGTGAAGGCCATGCGGATCGGCGCGTTGCGCTCGGCGACGAGGGAGACGCGCTTGATGGCACTAATGAGATCCTGCTTGTTGATGACCGCATGAATCGGGTATTCGTCGGCATACAGGCGGTCGACCGCGGGGAATTCGCCGTCGATCAGCTGCGAGGTAGACACGCGTCCGGCGTTCTCGAAGCCCAGCAGCGACGGATTCTCCGTGTCGAAGTCCACAACGATGTTCTGGTGCTCATCCAGGGAGCGTGCCACGTCGCGCAGCAGTGCGCCGCGAACGAGTGCGGTGGCGTTTGTGTCCGGGTTTTCCGGCGTCCACGTAAAGCTCGAACGAGACAAGCGGAAACGGTCGGTGGAGCTCATGATCACCTTGTCGCCTTGGAACTGCACGCGGATGCCGGTGAGTACGGGGCGATTCTCCTCGCGGGAAACGGCAACGGACGCCTGGGTGACGGCCTGGGTAAAGGTTTGCGCGTCCACTTGGCCCAGTTTGGCCGGAATTACCGGAAGATCCGGATATTCGGCATCTGGCATGAGCTGCATGGTGAAAGTGGACTTGCCGGAGGTGATGGTCATGGTCGATCCATCGGTGGAAAGATAGGTTTTCGCAGCAGGAAGCGACTTGGTGATATCCGCCAGCAGCTTGCCGAGCACCAAAACGGATCCGGCTTCATCGATGCCTGCTTCAATGTGATGGCGGGCGGAAATGGCGTAATTGAAGGCGGAAAGCTGGAGAGTGCCGTCGATGGCCTCCAAACGGACGCCTGCCAAAATGGGGGATGCAGGACGAGCGTCGATCACGCGGGTGGTCCAGGCTACTGCGTCGGCCAGCGCTTGGGAATTGACTTCAACTTTCATGGCTAATTTCCTCGTTTCATTCGGTCCATAAGTCATTTTAGCGAGCTGTCAGAGTTTTGACGAAGCGTGGGGAATTCCCCACTTATGGTGACGATGATGATTTTCTTATAACAATCTATATTCGTCATAATAAGGCCTGTGGATAATGTGGGTAAGTGCACAGACCCCACATTTTGCAAGGGCTCAATGCACCTCACTCCCTGTGGATAACTTTTGAATGGAGTGTGGACAAATCAATGGGTTATCCACAGGTCGGAGATTCGAAAAAGTTATCCACAAAAGCCTGTGTATAGTCCACAACTCATCCACCGCCAATTTTTGCGTTTCCAACGGCTTTTCCACCGAGAAATCCCTAATTTGTGTATAACTATGTGGATAACTTCAATAAAAATCTTCCACAGCCCGGCGTGTCAGCCCGGTCGGTAAAGTAGCCGATAAAGGTTTTACTAATATTCACACTTAGCGTCTGAAATGCGCCTAAAAAGGCGGAAAACGCCAAAATCGTTTTTGAGGCGTCCAAAAACACACGTAAACGAGCGAAGTCGCGGAAAACGTTATTTCTCGCCGGAACGCTGCTTGAGCTGCAGTGTCAACTCCGTCACATAGTTGTAGATTTCCTGCTTTTCCTGCATTTCATCGCTGATACGGGTGTAGGCGTGCATCACCGTGGTGTGGTCCTTGCCTCCAAACACCTGGCCGATGTCGTTCAGACTCATGCTGGTGAGCTCACGCACCAAATACATGGCGATCTGGCGGGCCAGCGCGATTTTCTTCGTGCGAGAACGGCCGACGATGTCATCGAACGTGATGTAGAAGTATTTCGCCACCTGGGTGATGATGTCGGTGGGCTTGATTTCCACATCGGTCGCGAAGAAGTCCTGCAGAGTATGCTCCGCCAGCGCGCGAGTCACCGGCTGTCCGCTCAGGGAAGCCATGGCAGTCACGCGTTCAGTGCGCCTTCCAGCTCGCGGATGTTCTCGGTGAAACGTTCCGCAATAAGGTTGAGCACGTCGTCCTGAACGTTGGACCCATGGGCGATCATGCGCAGAATGGCGATTCGCGTCTCCAGATCCGGCGGCTTGACGTCGACGGTCAGGCCGGATTCGAAGCGGGAGATCAGGCGTTCGTTGAAGCCCTGCAGATCCTTCGGAGGCACATCGGATGCGATCACAATGCGCTTGTTCGCCTGGTGCAGGGTATTGAACGTATGGAAGAACTGTTCAAGTGTCGCGTCTTTGCCGCTGAGGAATTGAATATCGTCGATCAGCAGCACGTCGACTTCACGGTAGCGACGGTTGAATTCCTTGATTTGGCCGGAATTCTGGTTGGTGTCGCCCAATGCTTCGATGAATTCGTTGGTGAACTCCTCGCTGGTCACATAACGGACCTTCAGTGAGGGATCCTTGACCAGCGCGTAGTTGCCGATGGCGTTCAGCAAGTGGGTTTTGCCCAGGCCGGAGCCGCCATAGATACACAGCGGGTTGAAATCATGGCCGGAACCTTCCGCGACGGCCAATGCGACGGTGCGCGCGAAACGGTTGGAATCGCCAGGAACGAAGGTGTCGAAGGTGGCGTTTTTGTTCAGGTGGGTCTTAGGATCCAGCAAAGGCCTGTTCTGGCCTCGTTGGAAGGTGTTGGGGCGTTCCGGAGGCATGACGACCGGAATGGGAAGCTGGCCCTGCGTGGTTTCCTCAACATGAGGCGCGGGGGTAAAATGGGGGTATTCCTCTACGGCCGGCTGGGCGGGTTCCTTCTTTCTGCGATCTTGAATGCGGGGAAAATATCCTGTTCGGCGGCCTCTCGCAACGCCTTCAGCAAAGGTTGGCTCAATTCGTTCTGCAACGTCTGCTGCGCGGCCGCGCTGGGCACGCACAACACGATGGTGGGACCCCACATGCCTTCCGGAAAAACATTTTCCAGCCAGCTTTTGTCACGTACGGAAAGCGCGGGATTCTGGTGCAGCAACGCCAGCGCGTCGGACCATACTCCGCGAGCCTGATCGAGAGGATCGGTTGTCGTATCGGCCACGGATTCCCCTTTCTCGACAGACTTCTACCAGTAGTGCAACTGTTTATTTGTACTCTCTTTTCCCCGAGTTATCCACCGGTAAGCGTGTTGAAATAATTGAATTGTGAATAACAGTGATGTAGTTTGTGGATAACTTTTGTGGGGAGTTTGGCGATATACCAACGTTTTTTGTGGATTGTTTTGTGGGGAGAGTCCCCATGAAAATGTGAAGGAATTAGCGGAGGCAATTACTCTGTTCAGGGGTCAGAGTAATTTGGTAGAGCTTGACTCATGAGGAGCCGTGCCTTGGCATGGCTAAAACACCGGGAGCATTAATTATGAAGAGGACATTCCAGCCGAACAACCGCCGTCGCCACATGAAGCACGGTTTCCGTCAGCGCATGCGCACCCGCGCAGGCCGCGCTCTGATCAACCGTCGCCGCGCCAAGGGCCGCAAGTCCCTCGCTGCCTGATTTAACGGCATAGAGTGGTGGAACGGCTGAAAAGCCATCGCGATTTTGTCGCGGTGCTCAAACGCCGTCGTAGGGTATCGCGAGAAGACATCGTCGTGCATTATTTGATGCACGACGATGCCATTATTGACGATTCCACGGCGAAGCGGGGCCGACGTGTCGGTTTGGCCGTTTCCAAGGCTGTCGGCAACGCAGTAACGCGTAATGCCGTTAAACGTCGTTTCCGCGTGCTTGCACGAAAGTACGAATCTGCCTTACCTGAATCCTGCGATATCGTGTTGCGTGCAAAGCCAAGTGCTGCACATGCTGATTTTCTATCGTTGGAACAGCAGATCGTAGCATGTTTTGAAGCGGTGAATCGTAAGGCCGTGCGTCAGTAATGAACGCCGGTTGTGACGGAAATTGGATGATTCGCGCCATTCGCTGGTACCAACGTCATATTTCCGCGAATACCGCACCCTGCTGCAGATATTATCCAAGTTGTTCCAATTATGCGATTCAGGCGATTGAACGATTTGGCCGCCTTAAGGGTGGCCTTCTTGCGTTATTGCGCCTTCTTCGCTGCAATCAGTGGAACCGTGGGGGAATTGACGACGTTCCGCAGCTTTATTCCTTGTTTTACAGATGTTCGTGGTCGAAGGCACACGAGGAACCTCGCTCACGCCTCTGAACGTAGAAAAACCTATAGGCGATAAGGAGACTGGCCTGTAATGAATCAAAATCAATTCCTCCTCGACAGCGGTTTCTGGGGCTGGCTGTATAAGCTCCTGTATCCCGTCGAGTGGCTCATGACGCAGATCATGGCCGTATTCCATAAGTTCCTGGTGATGCTGGGCATGAACGAGATCGGTTTCTCGTGGGTCATGTCCATCGTATTCCTAGTACTTGTGGTCCAGGCATGCGTTTTTCCGCTGTTCTACAAGTCCATGAAGGGTATGCGCAAGATGCAGGCCCAGATGGCCGTCCTGCAGCCAAAGATGCAGCGTATCCAAAACAAATACAAGGGCAAGAACGATCCCGCCAGCAAGGAAGCCATGCAGCGCGAGATGATGAAGCTCTACCAGGACAATGATGCGAACCCGATGGGTGGCTGCACTTCCATGCTCCCTATGTTCGTGCAGGGTCCCGTATTCATGTGCATGTTCTATACGCTGTCAGCCATTCCGTACATCGCACGCGGCAAATTCAGGGACGGACAGGGTCTTGGCGCTTTCGACATCGCCACAGCCAAGCAGTTCACGTCCACCACAGTGTTTGGTGTGAACGTGGCTGATAACTTCACGACCGCCGCCGTGCATGGCAAAGTAGTTATCGCCATCTTCGTTGCATTGATGTGCTTCTGCCTGTGGTTCATGCAGTACAACAGCATGAAGCGTAACATGGCTCAGTCTGCGGCAAACAAGCAGACCGAAATGATGCAGAAGATGATGTTGTGGATGTTCCCGATCATGTACATTGTCTCCGGTATTGCCATGCCGTTCGCTGTGCTGGTGTACTGGCTCACCAACAACATCTGCAATCTGTTGCGTTCCATCTGGCAGATCCACGTCTTCCCGACTCCGGGATCTCCGGCCGCCGAAGCGAAGGAAAAGCGTGATCATGTTCATGAGAACGCCCGCCGAGCCAAGGCCGGTCTGCATCCCTCGAGGAAGAGGCGCTGCAGAAGGCCAAGGAAGCCGCCGAAGTGAAGGAAAAGAACGGCTACCAGCGTCATCAGCCGAGCCGTAAAAAGAAAAAGAAGTGAGTAAGAGTGTGTCCCGTGTTTCACGTGAACGCGGGACACACCACTTTTATCAGCGTTTATCGTCGACGTGGTAAACAGTAATTAGACTTTACATAGCAAGACTTTTAGTAATAGAAACCCCGCTCAAAGGAGTACAACCACCATGGCGCAAGATGAGGAAAAGACCATCGATCAGCTCAATGAGGAAGCTGATATCGCTGCCGATTATCTTGAAGGACTGCTCGATATCGTTGATTACGAAGGTGATATCGAAATGGGCGTGCGCAACAATCGTCCTACCGTGCAAATCGTCGCCGATGATGATACGGATATCAAGCATCTCATCGGACGCAACGGCGAGGTCGTCGACGCATTGCAGCAGCTGACGCGACTTGCCGTGCAGCAGAAGACCGGCGAACGTTCCCATCTCATTGTGGACGTCGACGGCTATCTAAAGCGCAAGCGTCAGCGTCTGCATGACATCGCGCTGGACGCCATCGACGAGGTGCACGAGACCGGAGAGCCGGTCGACCTGAAGCCGATGAATTCCTTCGAGCGTAAGATCGTGCATGACGTGGTGCGTGAGGAAGGCATGAAGTCCCGTTCCCACGGCGAGGAGCCACATCGTTACGTTACGGTGTATCTCAAGGCTTCCGCCGCCGAGGAAACCGAAGACGAGGATGAGGCCTGAGTTCGGCTCGTTTCACGTGAAACATGGCGTCACTATTTGGTGGCGCTTTTTTTTATTGCGATTGGTGAATGACTGCACGCGAGTCGTGCGCTGGATACGTGACGCCTATGTGCGCATGGACTTGCTTACGGTCTGCGTAGGCCGTGCGATATTGCCGGCATTGGTCGGGGAGTAATGGCTGGAATACCAGCAATGAGGAAGAGCAGGATATAGGATGGTGCCCATGAGTGATGTGACAGACGAACTTGATGATTCGCCGATCTTGAGGAAGTGCTGGGGGATGCGTTGGACAAGCTGCGTGTCTTTCATGCGAAACTTGCCGAAGAAGGCGAACCCCGTGGCTTGATCGGGCCACGAGACGTTGGGATTATTTGGGAACGCCATATTCTGAATTCGGCTGCCATTGTGCCTTTCGTGAGGGAATCCACGGCCAATAAGCAGTTTAAAACGGTTGCCGATATTGGCAGCGGTGGCGGTTTCCCCGGTATCGTTGCGGCCGCATGCCTGCCGGATCACCAGTTCACGCTTGTAGAGCCTATGGAGCGGCGTATCGAATGGCTGAACGAGTGCGTGGCGGACATGGAGCTGGAGAACGTTGCGGTGGTGCGTGCCAGGGCCAATGAGATGATCGAGGCCATTGTGGGTGCGTCTGGCACTCAAGGCGGCAACCGTGGCAATGGGAACGCCAGAAACGGTAGAAACGGCCAAGGCGGCAGGAACGGCAGGGGAGCGGTTGCCCGCGGTCCTGTACTGGATTTGGATGGCAAGCCCATTCAGGCAAGGCATCCGTTCGCCGTGGTGACCTGTCGTGCCGTTGCGCCGATGACCAAACTATCCGGGTGGACGTTGCCGTTGCTTGAACGCGGTGGATGTCTGGTCGCATTGAAGGGAAGATCCGCTCAGGAGGAGATCGAAAAAGCCTCCATGGAGATCGCCAAGTGCGGCGGTGTTCGTCCGCGAGTGGTGAATGCCGAGGTCGGTCCGGGGCTTGAATCAACCCATGTGCTCATGGTGGATAAAAAGTAAGTTATCCACAATTTAGGCGAGTTGTCCACATTATCCACAGCTGGGGAATCGTTGAAATAAACCGCAGAGAAAATGTTGGAATGGCAATAAAATATCTGTGGATAACTTTTTGTGAGTAGCGCAAGTTATCCACTGACTATCCACAGTTATCCACATTTGCGCACAATGGGTGAGATGGGCTGATTCTGTCCACCCAAATGATGAAACTTGAATGTTAAGCATATCGTAAGGAAGGCTGACGTATGACTGGACCTGAAGGACCAGATAACCTGACATCGATGGAATCGGCAACGGAAACCATCAAACGAATTTTCGGAGGATCGGATTCTCCTCTTGGTTCGCAGATCGCCGACGAATCGTCTCGCTATCGCGCCTTGCAGAAGGCCGTTTGCCCAAAGCCGGAGCAGACGCGCCTAATTGCGGTCGCTAACCAGAAGGGCGGCGTTGGCAAAACCACGTCTGCGGTGAATCTTTCCGCTGCGTTGGCTCAGTTCGGTTCCAAAGTGCTGCTGATCGATATGGATCCACAGGGCAATGCGTCGACCGCGTTGGGCGCTCCACATGCGTCGGGAGAGCCGTCGGTATACGACGTGATCGAAGGTAGGAAAACCATTGCCGAAGTCAAGCGTGCCTGCCCTGATTTCGATCTGCTTGATGTGGTACCAGCCTCCATTGATTTGAGTGGTGCCGAGCTGGAAGTCGCCGACATGGAAAATCGCAATGTGCTGCTGAAAACCGCGGTTGACGAGTTTCTTGAGAACAGCGAGGAACACTACGATTACGTGATTATCGATTGCCTCCAGCCTTGGACTGCTGGTAATTAATGCCATGTGCGCGGTGCATGAGATGCTGATTCCGATCCAGGCTGAATATTATGCGTTGGAGGGACTTGGCCAGCTTATCAATACCATCGGCTGGTGCAGGAACATTTCAATCCGTCACTGCTCGTTTCTACCATGCTGATCACCATGTTCGATAAGCGAACCCTGCTCAGCCGTGAAGTGCATGACGAGGTCAAAAGCCACTATCCGACCATCGTGTTGGACACCACGATTCCACGAACGGTGAAAATATCGGAAGCGCCAAGCTTTAATCAAAGCGTTATCGCCTACGACCCCAAGGGCATGGTGCAATCTCCTACTGCGAGGCCGCGTTGGAACTCGCACGTCGCTCGCAGACGGTGTTGCAGGCTATCGATGCAAGAAGGAATGAGAACTGATTATGGCTACGAAATCACGTTTAGGCAGGGGTCTCGGCGCGCTGTTTCCGTCTCTTCCAGGAGAGTCGGCAAAATCGGAAGCTGCCGCTGAGCCGGCTACTCCTGCTGCAGGGGTGAATGCCGATAACAAATCGTCCGCGAAAACTTCCGGAAATATGGCTGACAGTGCCGACGTGCCGTCTGTGGAAAAGAATGCAGGCGCTAAAAGCTCCATGGTGACAGCCAAGGTTCCGTCGATGCCGTCCGCGACATGAAGAAAAACGTTTCACGTGAAATCAAGAAGGGAGGCGCTCATCGTGCCAGCATGCCTTCCATCACGCTGAACGAAGCGGCTCATCCAGCTGACATGTTCTTCGGTGCCACTAGTCCTGTCGCTCCTTCTGCCGATGTGAAGCAGGGGAGTGTTTCACGTGAAACTATAGCGGTAAAAAAGAACGAAGATGCAAAGAACAGCGAACCGGAACTGCTGCCGGTGCAGGGTGGATACTTGGTTGAATTGCGTCTGAGTGACGTCGGACCCAACCTGCATCAGCCGCGTACTATTTTCGACGAGGATGATCTTCGTGAACTTGCCGATTCCATCAAGGAAGTCGGCGTGCTGCAGCCCATTGTCGTACGGAAACGTCCTCTCGCGCAGATTGAGGCCGCGCGCAAGGAGAACGCCGCCAACAATGCCGAGCCGCACAATATGTTCGACGGTCGCATGGATAGCATGTATGAGCTCATCATGGGCGAGCGTCGTTGGCGTGCTTCACAGATCGCAGGTCTGAAAACGATTCCTGCGATCGTCAAAACCACGGCAGACGATGACATGTTGCGTGACGCTCTGCTGGAGAATCTGCATCGCGTTGCGTTGAATCCGCTGGAAGAAGCGGCTGCCTATCAGCAAATGATCGACGATTTCGGTCTGACACAGGCGCAATTGTCGAAATCTGTATCGAAATCACGCCCGCAGATCGCAAATACCTTGCGATTGTTGAATCTGCCTGCAACCGTGCAAAAGAAGGTCTCTTCCGGACTCTTATCGGCAGGTCACGCGCGTGCGCTGCTGGGATTGCCGGCCGAAGCTGATATGGAACAGCTTGCGACGCGCATTATCGCCGAAGGACTGTCTGTTCGCAGCACCGAGGAAATCGTGTCGATGAAGGCCGCCGAATCGGATCAGCCGAAGAAGGTGAAGACCAGCAAACTGAATCCGTGGGCGGGAACGCCAATGCAGGTCGGCCTTGAAAAGAGGTTCGACACGAAGGTGTCCATCAAGGGATCCAAGGAACATGGTCGCATCGAAATCGTGTTCAAATCCGAAGACGACATGAAGCGCATTGTCGACATGCTCATGCCTTCTGCTGAAGAATAGTATTTCTCGAGTTTCTCTGTCTGATCAGTGTGATGTTCGCAGAAGGGCGGCATATTCTATTCACGACACACTCAAGGCTGTTTGACCAAGCTTACAGTCGTGAACAGAATATGCCGCCCTTCCGTTCGTTTTTCCAGTTTTTGCAGGGCATGACCGTGTATCACGGTCACATAACGGTCATTCATACAGTCATGATTGTGAGATGACTGTATGAATGACCGTCATGGGGAGTGCTACTGCTCTAGGTAGGCTTGGGCGTCAAGGGCAGCCCGGCAGCCCATGCCGGCGGCACTGATCGCCTGACGGTAAATACTGTCAACGCAATCGCCTGCTGCAAAAATACCGGCAGTGCTGGTGCGTGTGCTGGCGCCATCCACCTGAATATATCCAGCCGCATCTCGCTGCACAATGCCGTCAATAAAAGTTGTGGCGGGGGAGTGGCCGATCGCTACGAAAATACCGTTTGCGGCAATCGTGCCAATCTCTCCGGTGATGACGTTGCGAATGTTCACGGATTGTGCTCCGTTGTCGTCTCCCAATATTTCCTCCACCACGGAATCTGTGATGATGGTGATTTTCGGATTCTGTTGAGCGCGTTCCACGAGAATCTGCGATGCGCGGAATTCGGAACGACGATGAATCAACGTCACCGACGATCCAAATCGGGAAAGAAAATCAGCTTCAGTGAATGCGCTATCGCCGCCGCCGACCACAATAATCGGCTTATCTCGGAAGAAGAAGCGTCGCAAGTCGCACAATATGACACGCCCTTGCCGGAATATTCCGCCTCTCCGGGGATGCCGAGCTTGCGGTATTCCGATCCGGTTGCGATGATCAAAGCACGGGTTTCGAAAACGTCTCCCAGATCGACGCGCACGGTTTTCACGCCGGTGGCGTCATCGTTGCTCACGGAAACAACGTCATCCCAAATGATTTCTGCGCCGAACTTCTCCGCTTGGCGTTGCATATTGTCCATGAGTTCCGGTCCCATAACGCCATCGGGGAAGCCTGGGAAATTCTCCACTTCGGTGGTGTTGACGAGCTGCCCGCCTGGGGTCAGCGCGCCCGCGATGACCAGTGGTTTGAATCCAGCTCGGCCCAAATATATGGCTGCGGTATATCCGGCAGGGCCGGACCCGACAATAATCGCATCTCGCAAATCACTCATATTCCCACTGTAGCGAATCGTCAAAACGGACATCCACGCATCTCACGATTTCGCGCATTCCTTTTTCTTATGGCGTATTATCAAGTACCTTCCGAATCGGATCGTCTACAGAGTTTCACGTGAAACACGAGTTGTTGTGTGTGGTTATGTGAGGGGCTGTGTGTGCAGTTGCTGGTGGTGGCTGGATTCTTGGCAGTGCTTGAGCGGAACATGAGAAAAGGGCTTGCGCTCCATGCGGAACGCAAGCCCTTTGGTTATTTAAGTGTGACGCCTGCTTGTGCAGGCCTTGGGTCACTTGTTGATGACCTTCTTGAACAGATCGGCGCTAGCCTTGGCGAGTGCGACTGGCCGAAGCCTGGATCGATGGAAGCGAGGTTGGCGTTGACGATCTGGTTGAAAGTGTTGTTCTTCATGATGTTTCCTTTCGTTCGGCTTGGCGGCGTTCTTGTTTTCTTTTCTTTCCTCTGGCCGCTGCCGTAAGTCTTGTTTATTGTTTCAGCGCGGGTGGCGTTGCCGTTTCCCCGCGTGTGGGGTGCGGCTCCGGTTTTCTCTCCGGTCCCTGCCGCATCGTGTCTCTTTGTTCTGTTGTGCCTTCATTATAGGCAGGTGCAACCGTCAATGTCATGCAACGATCGTTGATTCTTTTGTATTTTCATCGGCTAATCTTGAAATAAACGTAATGATGCTGTGATGAAAGTTGATCGTCGATTGCCGGGCAGTATCGCCGTCGCAAAAAGAAGTGGTGTGATCTTTGAATTTTCTGTCTTTTTATGAAAGTCTCAAAATCGTTCTTCTGTAAGATTTTTGGCAATCTCGTCTTTTTCTATCCCTTTTCTATCTTCCTTACCTGCGGGAGTATTTGCGCTTGTTGCCGACGAATGTCACGGTACATTGATTGATAGCGAGCTGATTGGCGTGGCTATTCGACGGGCTGATCGGCATCAGGCATAAGAAAGGAACGTGATATGGCGACTATTCCTGAACAATACGAGAGTCAGCGCGTGGGCGTGCAGGGATATCGCGTGCTCAATCTCGATTTGGACGGCGTCTGCGCGGATTACAAAGGTGCGATCCGCGATTATCTGCATCGGCAGGGCATTGACGTGCCGGAACGTGCGTTGCGGGCCGCGCACTACAATCTCACCCGCGAGGATGGATGGCCGTTCGACACGCTTGACGATTACATCGAAACGCATAAAGCCGCGGAACGTGAGCATCTGTATGCGACGATGAAGCCGCTTCCGGGGGTAGCGCAGGCGCTGCAACGATTGACGGGCGAGCACGTGTACATTCGCATCGTCACGCATCGGCTGTTCGTGTCCGGCCAGCATCAGATGGTCGTTTCCGACACCGCGCAATGGTTGGATAGCAATCACATTCCGTACATGAGCCTGTGCTTCACTGGGCTGAAAGACAGTATGCAGGCCACGATCCACATCGACGATTCGCCGGCGAACATCGAAACCCTGCGCGAAGCCGGGCAGCACGTGGTTGTGTTCGATCAGCCGTACAACAGCGCGTACGATGGTCCCCGAATCGACAGCTGGAGCGACGTCAACGTCGAAAAGCTCCTCACCCTCTTCGAACACTGGCCGGAGTAAGTGGTCTGCGCGGCGGATTGTCTGTACAACCCCGGTTGTATGTCTGCACAAGTCGATTTGACCACTAATTTGGGATATGTAGTTGATTGACATCAACGATTTCGGCAGACAATCGAGTGGCAGATACAAAGGAGGCACGTGCATATTACACGTGCCCTCCATGCGCGTCTTTCCGGAAAACGTTAGAAAGATGGTGACAACGATTAGAAGATCTGCAGGGAATCGATGTACAGCTGGCTGCCGGGCAGACTGTCAAGCGGCACCCACAGCATGATGTCCTGCGTTTTCACAGACTTGTCGAACTTCACTTCGGTAGTGCCGGAATCGTCGAATTTGAACTGTGCCACCTGCTCACCCTGGGACGGGCTGTTCGTCGCGTTCACGCGAATGTATCCCTGGCCGCCCGAAGAACGAATCTTGATGACCATGCGAGACACGTTCTGCGGTTGGCTCAGGTGCACGTAATATCCGTAGCCCTGCTGTCCGTCAGGGTTCGACAGGAACTGACGATTGTCGATTTCGTATGCAGTCGTGTTTTCCGGCTGCTTCGGATTCGGTACCTTCTTCGACTGCTTGTCAGCGGTCACGACCTTGTCTTCGGTTTTCTTGAGTTTCTTGGATGATGAATCGCCAGATGCCGGCGCATTGGCGGAAGTATCGGAAGAATCCGTGGAATTGGACGAATCGGTATTGTTGGACTTATCGGTATTGCCGGACTTATCAGAATTGGAAGAATCCGCGGAATTCGCATCCGTCTGATCGCCCTCGCCGAACGGCACCTTGTCAAGATTTATTTCCGGCCATGGTCCTTCGGAATCAGTCGTAACCGAATCTGAAGGCTTCATCAAACCCTGAATAGCGAAACCAAGCGCTACCGCAACAACAAGAACGGCAACGATAATCGCAACGACCTTCGTTTTCAGCTTGCCAAACAGTTTCGCGTCGGCAACGTCAGTACTCGCGACGTGGGAGAAGGATTCTTCGGTGTGAAGCTCGGCGGAACTGCGGCTCGACCGGCGGCATACGCGGCGTCGATCGCCTCCTGCTCTGCCTTCAACGCGCGAGCGGACTCCTCGCCGGGCTGAATGACCTGACCGTCCGCGCCGATCACTGGAATGCGGCCGGTTTTTTCCAAACTGGGAATTCGTCTGACGACATGCCGTCGGACGGTACTGAAACCCTGATAGGGAAGGAGAAGGGGGAATCGCTGGTGTCGGTCACGCCATCGATGTCTTCTTCGCTCAGCAGCTCACGGCCGCTGCTCCACAACGATTTCACCGCTCCGCTGGTGGCTGCGACGCTTTTCGCCAAAGCCTCCTTGCCATCGGAAAAATCGTTATGCGGTTCGGGAGCCGTGAACGTCATTTCCGGAATGCTTCCAGTCACCGCCAGCGTATCCGGTAGCAGGAGCGTATCCTTCTCAAGGATCTGCAGCAACGGAACATTGGCGATCGAGCACTCCGAATCCATGGAAGGCAACGTGACATCCATACCCCCCAACGATGACAGCGGCTGGTACTCGCCAAGCAGCGCCTCCAATTCCGCGAGAGTCGCCATCGGAACGGTGGGGAAGCCGTCGGCCTCTTCAAGCTCAAGTCCGCGCTTGCAGATCACACGGAATTCCATCGGCGTGGTCGGCGCGAGCGCGTCCAGACGGAAATCAGTCGACAATGTGGACGGACGGCGGGTCAGCATCGCATACAGCAATGCCGCAATCTGCCGAATCGCAAGCTGTTCCCGATTTTCCAAAGCCTGCGCGCGAGAAGTGTCGGCAAGCATGACGCTCACCGGAGCGTCTGCAATCTGAATGCCGGAACGGGTCAGGCGCACCGTGTCGGTGCTGATGGAGAAATGCGTGAGATTGTCTTTTTGCAGCACATGCAACGATTCGATGACTTCGCCAATGATGGAACGCATGGCTGTATAGCTCAACGGCTGGTTGGCGTTCAGCGCAAGATATTCGCTGAGGGCCATGCCTTCGTCAAGCTGTGTCACCACCAGCGCGACCTTGCCGACATGCTGGAGTTGCAACACTTTTGTGAAGTGGGAGTCGTGCGAAATGGCCAGCATGGAAGCGGTTGCGTTGACTTCCTGCAATGCCTTGCTGCTGCTGACGATAAACAGCTGGCAATCCCGTGCGAGCACATGGTCGCTGGCCTTCCAGACCTGCAGTCCGGTTTCTTCGCGCAACGGCGAAACGAGCACGTAGCGATTGCTGATGGTATCTCCCAGCTGAGGTTTCATGGGTTCCTTCAACTTTTTGTAAACGTTTGTTCTGCCTATGGTCACTCGCCGTTTTCGGCGTCGCCTTGCTCCAGTCTATCGTTGGGGCTGGTCGGCTTGCGAAGTCCGGGAATACGTGAGGAAAGCAGTACGATCGCCTCGTCGAATTCCTCAGAACGCAGCAGCCGCAACATGCCCGCGTAAACGATGAAAGTCACTATGGTCAACAGCGCAGCGCACACCACTGCCTGAATCCAGTTCATATGACCGTCCACCGCTCCGATTTGGGCGCCGACGAGCTGGTAGACGCTGTCACGTGCCAGCACGCCGATGAGCATGGCAGCTGCCGCCGCGCCAATCGATTTCAGATACGAGATGGCTATGCGCGGACCGTCGATATTGTTTTCGAAACGTTTGCGCAACATGACATACAGGATGGGAATCGGCAGTATGTAGCTTATGGCTCCTACCGTGCCGATCATTGTCGTCCATTCAGTAGGGGGAAGTAGCTTCGCGCCGATGATCACGCCTACCGCTTGAATGCCCATGGCGAACAGCATGAAAATGAACGGCGATTTGCCGTCTTCGAATGCATAGAACGTGCGCTGGATAATCAGATACGCGCTGGCAAACGGAAGTCCCACGCCAAGCGTGACCAACGGTCCCGCCATAAGAATCGCCTCTCTGACGCTCACAGACGGCAGCAACGCGAGAATGATCGGAACGGGCATCACTACGAAAGCGACCGAGAAATAACACATGATCACGCCCATATTGCGCATTGCCTGGCTTAAATCGGTGCGCGCTTCGGCGATATTATGGTCGGCGATCGCACGGGATATTTTCGGGAAAATCGCGGTTGCAAGCGAAACGGCAATCAGCGAATATGGCAGCATGTAAATCGTGTACGCGTTCTGGTATGAGGCATTGCCGGCCACATCGAGCGGATTGATACCGAACTTCTGCTGCGCGAGCATCGGCGCGTTGGTGGACGTGCGCGTGATTACGATATTGGCGAGCTGGTCGATTACGACAATGCCGACGCTCCAAGCTGCGACCGGTCCCATCGAACGCAAGCCGATGCCGCGAAGTCCGAATTGCGGGCGGTATTTCAATCCGATTTTGGTCAGCGGAATGAACAGCACCAACGCTTGGAATGCCACGCCCAATGTCCATGTTCCGGCCGTCAAAGCGATTTTGTCGGCAGTCCAGAAATCAAGCGGATGTTCCGTGGCGCGGCCGAACAATGCGATGAATGTGCCGAAACCGATGCAGCTGATGATGTTCGCACCCACCGAACTCCACGCATACGCGGTGAAATGGTCTTTGGCCGCAAGAATCTGGCCGATCACCGTATACAGGCCGTAGAAGAAGATCTGGGGCATGCACCACAAGGTGAACGAGGTTGCCAACGCCATGGTTTCCGGGCCGCCGTTCACATACAGTCTGGTGAGCAGTGGCGTGGACAGCGCCATCAGAATCGTCACCGCCAACAACATGGTGATGGCGAGTGTGATGAGCCTGTTGAGCTTGGTTTCGGCGTCTTTCGCCTTCAACGTGCGCACGATCTGCGGCACGAGCACGGCGTTGAAAATACCGCCGGAAACCAGGGTGTAGATGACCTGCGGAATCATAGACCCGGCCTGGTAGGCGTTTGCCGCATAGCCGGTGGTGCCTAAAGCCCAGGCGAGCAGAATGGTACGGATTTGCCCGGTCACGCGCGAGGCCGCGGTGCCGGAGGCCATGATCAGTGAATTACGGCCAACGGAAGAACTCATTCGTCGGGATCTTTCTTACGGTGGAATTGGCGCCACAGTCCCAACGCTCCAAGCAGCACGGCGATGCCGATGATGATGAAGCCGGTTTTGTCGCTGATTTGCAATGCGCTGGTGATGTGGGTGGTTTGTGTTGCTCCGAATGCGATGCCCTGCCTGTCCTGCAGGCTGAGTGTGGCGTCCGCGGTGCCGGAGGTGGCCACACGGATGATGAATGCCACTTGGGCTTCGCCGTTTGCGGGTACCTCCACGGTGTCGAAACGCGAAGTGACAATCTGCATGGAGTTGGTCAATGATGAGACTTTTACCGTGACCGGATAGGGGTGGCTGTTGCTGATGGTAACGGGCATTTGCGCGGTTTCGCTGACCACGTTGACGTTTTCCGTCGGTGTGATGATCACTCCGTTGATGAGCAGGGACGCCAGTTGCCCGGCTCCTTCCACCATGGTGCTTCCGGCTGGATTTTCGCCGCCTAGCGCGTGCAGGGCCATGATGCCGTGCGCGTTGACGAGCTGTCTGCGCCACGCTTTGAGGCCTGCGGGGGACTGCTTGGCATCGTCGGCGACGTCGGTGAGGATGGACGCGTTGAATCGTTTGATGTCGCTTGTCGAGGCTGCCAGCGTGTTGAGCGTCTGCCTGAGATTGGCTTGTGTCGCATCATTGATTCCGTCGGATTGTGGTACGATCGCGGCCGCATCGTCACCGCTCAAGGCGGGGTCGGCGTTGCTTAATGTGTTCAGATCGGTGATGTTCAGCCACGGCGATTGTTCGACGTCCGTCATCAGCGCATCCACGACGGCTGGGTCGGAATTGTCGTTTAGGCAGACCAGCAGGTTGCGTTCCGCATACGGCTGTTCCATTTGGTAGAACGCGCTTTGCGCGACGAATCGTGCGAGACGCCCGGCCGTTGTTCCCTCGCCATCCGCTTCGGCGTCGGCACTGGTCGCCTTGCCCTGTGCAAGGTTGGAAAGCACGCTTTGCGCGGTCAGTACGGTGACGTCGCCCGCGTCGGTGGCCACTATGGCCTTGCCTGTTTCTGCGGTAGCCGCATCGTTCTCTTCGAAATCATGCGTGGCGATGACGGTGTCGTACCCCTGCTGCTTGGCTTTCGTGAGCGCTCGATCGTCCAATTGCCGGTGCCCTGCCATGCATACGTGTCATACTTGCGTTCGGGTCGCCCAACGCCGATTGATAGTTTTCCAAGGCCTGTTCGGCGTTCCATTGCGAGGTGCCGACGCTTGCCGAATCATAGGTTTTGCTGTCGTTCAGCGCGGAATAGGCGGTGATGTCGAATAGGGCCGGTTGCGTGATGCCGTCGACTTGCGTCGGCATCGGCATCGCCTTCAGATAGGTCGGATCGGCCACCACCTGCAGTTTGTCATGCTTGGTGAACGTCTGTTCCAGCGACTTGAGTCGTGCCTCGTCTTCTTTGCCGGGAACGGCGATTTTCGAAAGTTCTGCGGAAGTGACGCCACCTTTGTTGACGAGCTGTTCCAGCATGGTGTTGTCGGTGGTCCATCCTTGCGCTTCGAGCGGCTGCACGATGGTGATATTCATCGCGGGCGTGTCGGGGGTATTGATTCCAGCTCCGGTCCGTGTTGCGAAAGTGTGTGCTTTGTCTTGCTGGACTCCGCCGGCCTCATAGCTGAGAGTGATGGGCTTGGGACCCCAGGAGTTGATGGATGCCAGTGCCTCTTGGCTTGATTCCGCGTCGATGCGCACGTTCGCTGAAGCTCCCGGCTGAAGCGCGGGAACCTCGCTTTGGCCCACGATATTGGGCGTTGGGATCTGCCCGATGCCTTCCGACCATTCCTGGATATCGTTGCGCGACACGAACGTGTAGAAGGCGTTCATGGCGAGGGTCAGCGTGCCCGATGGGATTTCCTGATCTGTGGTGTTGGTCACCGTTGCGCTCAGATGATAGCCGGAAGTGTCTGTCAGCACGGCTGTGAGGAGTCGATTGACAGCATGGCTCCCGATTGTGTTTCCTGTGTTTCTTCGGCTTTGGCATGTGGCGTAGGTGCGTATAACAACATCAACGCCATGGTCATGACCATGGCGAGGATTGCCGAAAGAGCACGTATGCCGTGCGGAACGTTCCGTTGTGCGGGTTGATTCACCTTCACGCCTGTCTGTTGAGTTTCCTTGCGTACAACCATGCTATCTTTCGTTCGTTCGGGTAGCTGAGAACGTCGTCCAAATCAGCAAAATCCACCCAAATCGCGTCTTCTGCCTCATGGTCCGGGTCGCCTTCCACCGTCAGCTCGCCGCCGATCTGGCGCAATGCGAAGTGATGCACCAGCTTGTGCACGCGCTGGCTGGTTCCCGTGAACCAGTAGTCGATGGTAGCGATGGAATCGACCACTTCACCCAAAATGCCGGTTTCCTCATGTACCTCGCGAACGGCGGTTTGCTGCGGTGTCTCGCCTTTTTCGATATGACCTTTCGGCAGGCACCATTCCAAATGCCCGCTGCGTGAATGACGTGCGATGATCGCCACACGGCCCTTGTCATCGAACACGAGACCGCCCGCCGAATATTCGCGTACCACCGGCAGTTCCTGCGCGTCGAGCGAGGCGAATGTGGTCGGACCGTCTGTGGCGCGCCGTTGCGGCATCATTGCTGGGGTGGGTGCGCTGGGCGTGATGATGGTCTCTTGCCGCAAGGAAACGGACTGCGATGTGTACAGCAGTTTGTCCGATTCCATCGGATTTTGGGTATGGTCGTCCGCAGCATGGGCAAGCATGCGTGCAAGGTCTGCGGGCGTAATCATGATTCCAACCATACTCAATTCTGTGTGCAGGTGGGGTAACGGTATGCTAGTAAGGCAGAAACTTGTGGTGTCGGAAAGGGATGGCGTGAACTTCGAAGTGTGGCCAGAGGCCATTGAATTAGGGCGTATGTTCGCCGCGGAAGGCTATGAATTGGCGTTGGTGGGAGGTCCCGTCCGGGACCTGCTGTTGCATCGTAAATCGCATGATTTGGATTTTTGCACGTCGGCGCGTCCTGAGCAGTTTGAACATATTTTGCGCCGTTTTGGGCGTGATGGCTTTTGGGATATGGGACGCAAATTCGGTACGCTGGGTGCGATGCGCCGTCGCGAGGATGGCACGGAAGTGCAGGTTGAGGTAACGACTTACCGTTCCGACACGTATGACCCCGACTCGCGCAAGCCGGAAGTTAATTATGGCGACACGCTGGAAGGCGATCTTTCCCGCCGTGATTTCACGGTGAACGCCATGGCATTGCGCGTGCCCGAACTGGAATTTGTCGATCCGTTCGGCGGTGCGAACGATTTGGCCAAGGGCGTGTTGCGCACGCCGGTCGATCCTCGCCAGTCGTTCGATGACGATCCGCTGCGCATGATGCGCGCCGTGCGTTTCGTGGCGCAACTGGGCTTCCGCATCGAACCGGAAACCGCCGAAGCGTTGACCGACATGGTCGATCGCATTGAAATCGTTTCCGCCGAGCGCGTACGTGACGAACTGGTCAAAATGCTGCTGTCCGATCGACCGCGTGCAGGTATCGAAGCGCTGGTCGATTCCGGTCTTGCGGATATCGTCTTCCCGGAAATTCCGGCATTGCAGCTCGAAATCGACGAACATCATCGTCATAAGGACGTGTTCGAGCACACCATGATCGTCATTGATCGTGCTGTCGCTCTCGAAACCGGCCCGGACGGTCCTGTGCCAGCTCCAGACCTGACGTTGCGTCTTGCCGCGCTCATGCACGATATCGGCAAGCCGAAGACGCGTCGTTTCGAATCGGGCGGCAAGGTGAGTTTCCATCATCATGATGCGGTCGGCGCGAAAATGACCCGCAAGCGCCTTAAGGCATTGCATTTCGATCATCATATGGTCGAGGACGTCAGCGAACTGGTCAACCTTCACTTGCGTTTCCACGGATACGTGGAGGAGCCGTGGACGGATTCCGCGGTCCGCCGTTACGTCAAAGACGCAGGCCCGCTGTACGAGCGTTTGAACCGCCTGACGCGTGCCGACGCGACCACGCAGAACAAGCGCAAGGCCATGGTGTTCTCGTCGGCGATGGACGAGATGGAACAGCGCGTGCGCGATCTGAAGGAGAAGGAGGATTTCGACGCGATCCGCCCTGATCTGAACGGTGACGAAATCATGCAGCTGCTCGGCATTGAACCGGGACCGCTGGTTGGCAAGGCGTACAAGCACATGCTGGAATATCGTCTCGATAACGGCCCGGTCGAGCGTGATGTTGCTGTTGCCGAGTTGAACCGTTGGTACGAGGAACAGCAGGCCGAATAATCCGCCTTCTGACCTCACGATTTGCAAACTGACCTCATGATCTTGATTTTCAGTAAAAAATCGAAATCATGAGGTCAGAAAATGAAAATCGCGAGGTCAATCCAAGAATCTGCAAATCAAAAAAATCTGCAAATCACACGGCGTCGTGTTCGGGGGCCTTCTGCACGTCGGCCATCTTGTCGACGGTAACGCATCCTTCGAAGCTTTCGATCTTCTTGCCGGCGGTCGGCACTTGCTTTTGATCCTGCAGATTGTCGAAGGTTGCGCCAACCACAACGTCGATCAGCATATCCTCGCGATCGTCCATCACCATTTTCGCGTCGGTGAAGTTGCTGTTCACCGTGTACGCCTGATTAACGGCGTTCTTGCCGAAGATGATCATCGTGCGCTCCACCTGGGAACTGGTGTAGTTGCCGGCGGCCTGGGTGTTGAACTCGCGATTCTGTAGCGCGCTGCTGACGGCTTGTGCGAAGCCGGAGAATTCAGTGCCGTTGAGCACGCGCACGGTGATGTTGCGGTTCTCCACGTATTTGCCGTTGCTTCCATCCTGTTCCTGGGTGGCGCAAGGAGCCTGCTGGCCGTAATTCGGTTGTACTGCAGCCGACTTGACCCTGCCCAATCCTCCAACATGGAAGAAGAACAGCAGGGAAATCACCAATGCGACCGTCAAAATGGTGCCAGTTATGGTGAACGCCACCTTTTGACGGCGGCGAATGTACTGTTTGCGCGCGGCGCGCTCATCGTTAGCCTGAGTCATGTACGAGTCCTTCTCCAAAAAATCTGTTGACTTCAACCTTACTGTTACGCGATGATATGCACAATCGGATGGGCCGGTGCCTTGGTGGCGATGATGCGGTCGACGCAACGGCTTTCCTGCCATGCCGACTGCACCGCGTGTGCGGCATCGTCGGTTGGTACGAATGCGATTACGGAAGGGCCGGATCCGGAGACGAACGCTTGCTTTGCGCCTGCCCGCAATGCTTCGTCGATCGCCTGTCCGCTGCGTGGGTGCAGTGAGATCGCCGCTTGTTGCAGATGATTGTTGTCTCCTGGTCCGGCGCCGATTTGGTCGAACATGGCATACACTTCCGGCGTGCGCAGTTCCGCCTGATATGCGCCGACCAGCAGGCGGCCTGCAAAACCCTGTCTCGTCAGATTTCGCACGTCGTCGCTGTACTCGCTGAGCTGTTCGATCTGCTCGCCGAAGCCTGTGCCTCGCGCGTAGCCTCCGGTCAGACAGAACGGCATATCCGCGCCTAATGTGGCGGCAACCTGCTGCAACCGTTCGATGGGCCAATCAAGATTCCATAGCGTGTTCAACGCCAAAATCGTGGCAGCCGCATCCGCGGAACCACCCGCCATGCCTGCGCCGACGGGAATGCGTTTTTCGATGTTCAACGCCACATCCGGTTCATGGCCGCTCGCCTCGGCCAAAGCGAACAGGGCAAGTACTGCGTGGTTGCGTCGCATATCGTTGCCTGAGGAGGCCAGGTCGCCAAGATAGGCGCCTTCGAGGTTCAGTGAAAACCCGGATCCAGGTCTTTTGCGGCTGGCGGTGACGGTGTCGTACACGCTGACGGCGCAGTAAATGGTGTCCAGCTCGTGCCGGCCGCCCCATTCGCTGCGTGGCTTGCCTACGTGCAAGGTCAGATTCGTTTTCGCCGGGCAGTCCACACTGACCGTGTTGATTGCGTTGCCGTTGCCGCTCATGCTTCCGGCACCTCGCCCATGGCTCGTGCCAGTGCCACGAATTCGTCGATGGTAAGCGTCTCGCCGCGTCGCGTCGGATCGATGCCTGCCCGCTCAAACGCTTCGGAAGGTACGATTTTCTTCAACGCGGCATGCAGGGTTTTGCGTCGCTGCCCAAATGCGGCGTCGATGAGACGGAACACGGTTTCGTGGTCCACCACGGAACCGTCGGGATTGTTGGCGGAAGGCGTGTGCCCGCCTCGTATCGTTTGAACAGCACCAGCGCGGAATCCACATTCGGCGCCGGCCAGAACACATTGCGCCCGATAATGCCCACACGTTCCGCGGTGCCGTACCATGCGAGCTTCACGCTTGGAGTGCCGTAGATCTTTGAACCGGGTTTTTCACTCAGTCGGTCCGCGACTTCCTTCTGCACCATCACCAGAAAAGTTCCGAGATTGTCAAAACGTTCCAGCAACGTCAGCAGAATCGGCGTGGCCACGTTGTATGGCAGATTTGCTACGAGTGTGAACGAATCGTCATTATTGAAATCAGGCAGATTTTCCGGCGTTACGGTCAAGGCGTCACGGTTGACTACACGGAAACGATCCACCGCGTCCGGCATGAATTCGGCGATGGTGCCAGGCAGTCGTTCCGCAACGGGCGGGTCGATCTCCACGGCGGTCATCGTTGCACCGGTTTCCAAAATCGCCAATGTCAGTGAACCCAATCCAGGTCCGACTTCCAGCACGTGATCGTCGGCGGTCACACCCGCCTCGCGCACGATACGACGAACCGTGCCCGGGTCGATTACGAAATTCTGCCCGAATTTTTTTGTCGGGCTGATACCGGCCTCGGCTGCGATACGGCGAATGTCAGCAGCCCCCAACAGGTGGCCTTGCACAGTTTCGTCGGTTTCGTTGGTTTCGTTCGCGTTTTCTGTCATTACCTCATTATCCGTTCAACTGGTATGAAAAAGTGTGTGTTGTTACGTTTGCGTATTGTTGCGATCGGCGTTGTTTAATACCATCCGACTTGCTCGGAATGCTCCCATGCCTTCGATGGGTTGCCGTATCGTTGCGCGATGTAGCTTAGACCCCAGTCGATCTGTACGGCCGCATCGTCACGCCAGTTTGCGCCGAATGCCGCCATTTTGCTGCCTGGAAGCGATTGCGGGATGCCGTAAGCTCCGGAAGATGCGTTTTCCGCATACCACAGCCAGCTTGATTCGCGCGTCCACAGTTTCACCAGATCGGTCCAGTTTTGCCCGGTCCAGCCATATTGCGCCGCGGCTCCGGCTGCGTAGGCCTGTGCCTGCGCGGGGGAAGGGTGGTAGAGGCGGCATCCTGCCGAAGGATCGGAAGGTTGCGGTGTCGGGGTGGGCGTCGGTGTCGGATCCGGTGTGGGGGCCGGGTCCGGAGTTGGCGTCGGATCCGGGTCCGTTTTTGATCCGGAATCGTCTTTCTTGCTGTCGTCTTTATTGTTGTCGCCCGAATTGTTCGTATTATCGGAATTATTGTTCGAATCGTTTTTCTTGTCGGAATTATCGGAATTGTTGTTCTTATCCGAATTATCGTTCTTTCCGGAATTATCCTTTTTCCCGGAATTGTCGGCATTGCCGGTATCTCCGGAATTGCCGGATCCGCCACCAGAACCAGAATCGTCGGAAGATGCTGCCGGTCCTACTGCGATGATCCGGTCAAGGGCGATTTTCGTGGTTGTTTCGTTGGTCAGCGTCTCGCTTTCCTTCTCGCCATCCACATACGTGACGTCGTACGTTTGCTGGATTTCGCCTTCCTCGCCTTCCTGCCTGACTACGACTTCGCCTGGCTGCAGACTGGGATCGATGATGGTTTGCGTGCCGAATGGCACCGCTTTCGTGCGTGTCTCCTCGCCGTGCGTCACGCGGCGGACGCGCAGGATCGTTTCGCCGTTGTCTTTTTCGACGCTGACGCGATCCTCCTTGTTCAGCGTGATGCCTTTGGAGTCAAGAATGGAGCCGCCGGCAGTTTGCCATTTGGTGCTGCGGAGCTTTGCCCGTCTGCGATGACGGTGACCGGCCCGTTTTGGTTGATGATCAGTCCGCCGGTGAGTTTGTTGTACACGTTGTCGATATTGACGGTGACTTTTGCCGCGTCTGCTTCATTTTGTTCGAAAAAGCCGATTAGCTGATCCGCGCTGGTCGCCACTGTCCAGAAAGGTACTTCCTGCCCGTTGATGGTGATGGTGGTCTGGTAGGCGCTTCGTACAGTCACCACGTCATGGTTGTTCAGCATGCTGGTGGGGCTGGTGGATTCCACAAGATCATGCGTTTTGACTTTCACGCCACGCTCTTGCAGCAGACGGTCGACACTCATCGCGTATGTGGTTACTGTGGTGGTTTTGCCATCGATGGTCAGAGCTACGGTTTTGCGCGCGCCTACGCCGAATGCGAGCGTCGAGGCGAGCGTCAATGAGACCACGCATGCCGTCACACGAACACGCCGAAGCGTCACAAATCTCCGGGGGGTCCACCTTCTTGTCATACGTCCTCTTTCCAGCGACTGCCTACATCGCCGTCATTGTAACGGTCAGATCGGGACGAGTGGCATGGTTCCCGCTGGTTTTATCTATACCGCCACATTTTTGAGGAAAAGGAATAAAGAAAAAGGGGGCAGGAGAGAAGGGGATATCCTGCCCCCTGTCCGGACAAGGCAGGTTGGGGGAAGCCTTGTCCGGTTACCAGAAGCCATAAGTTGGGGGAAGACTTCTGGATCACTTACCCATGGTAAGAGGTTAAAGCCCGTCAAAACGGGTTTCGAGCCTCCTGTCGGGATCGAACCGACGACCTGCCGCTTACAAGGCGGCCGCTCTGGCCATCTGAGCTAAGGAGGCTTATGCCGCTTTCTAGCATAATGCATAAAAACGGCAACGATTGAATAGCATAACCAGCGTGCCCGATGCCGTCAACTTGGAACTGCGCTTTGGCTGGCACGCTGGCGAGTAGGGGGCTATTATTTTTCGATTATGAGGATTGAGTAGGGGGCGATCACTTACCAGTGGTGTTGGAGATCGGATCCTTGTCGGAGCCGATGGAGGGCATCACGCCTTCCTTTCCAATATCGTCTGACTTGATTCCAATGGCCTCCAGCAGACCTTCCTTGATGGTCTCCTGCGCGGTGCTCAGCTGGTTCATATCCCAGAACTTGCCGTTGATGGTCACCGTTGGGGTGGTCATGCTGCCCTTGTAGTTTCCGGACGTGTTCCACAGTTCGGAACGCTTCGGCGTATAGGCATCGATGGCGTCGAGCCAATCCTGGTAGTCACGGCCGAACGCCTTGTCGGCAACCTCTTCGGAAACGCCGGAAGCGATCATCTGCTTCTTGATCTGATCATCGCTGACTGACTTGTAGTTAGAGCTTTCCTCAGGCTGGAAATCCTCGGCGTACATTTTTTCCATGAACGTGATCAGATGCGTTGGATTGCTGTCATGTTCGGCCAGGTAGATTGCGGCATTCGCGGCACGGCTTGAATATTCGTCAGTGGACCATTTGTCCATGAACGCCATGAAATGCAAGTCAAGATTGATCTGACCGGCGTCGACCATCTTCTGCAGATCCGCATCAAGCTGACGATGCAGATTGCCGCAACCGGGGCACAGGAAATCCATGTAGATCGCAACCGTCGGAGCGCCTTCGACAGACTTGCCGTAGCCATCCTTCGAAATCAGCAATCCGCCCTTGTTGTCGACGAGCTTTGGCGTGTTCTCGGCCTTCTGCAGCTTGTCGTATGCCTCTTCCACGGTTTGGGTGGAAGCTTGGGTTTCGGCATTCTTGTGCATGTTGTGATACACGGTGAACGCGCCGATCGCCACCAGGATCACCAGCACGGCCACCACGATGGCACCGATGATGGTCTGCTGCTTGCGTTCCTTTTCCATCTGTTCGGCGCGGGCCTTCATGGCCGCGGCCTCAGCGGCCCTACGCTCGGCGCGGCTGGCGCGCTTCTGCGCATCCTTACTGTTCTGGGCCATCCACATTCCTTTCGATGTTTCATCGTTTGCTGCGCACCATAGTAGTGTGGGCGCGTTATTGCTGAATGAAGTATTTCGTAAAAGCTTATGTTGCCATACTACGTGCGATTGTCTGACGTTTTTCTGAGGATTGCAAACGTTTGCCGATTCTTGGTTTTCGCTACATTTCATATGGATTCCGCAGGAGTGCTGGATTTCGGGCGACCACGTAGCGTTCCAGCTCCCAATCGCAACACCAGAGCTCCCGGAGTGAGGGCGGAGACCAGCCAACCGATGGCGCAGCAACCAGCCTGGACGACGCCGCTTTGCGAAACCGGTCCTTCAATCCAAGTCGGCAGTGGAATCGTGAATCCGAATATTGCGGTATCCACCATGGTGAACGGCAATTGCAATGCGACTGTGGCGATCGCCAATCCCAATGCGGCGATCGCAGCCATGATCAATGCGCGCGGCACCGCATAACCCAGCCCCTTGAGCACATGCCAAGCAATGTGGCGGCGCGTGCGAACCAATCAGAGGCTTTGCGGCTGCCTCCACGGCGTCCCTCGCGTTCCAGCTGCGCTTCCATATTGAAGCCTATGGTGGTGAGCAGCCAAGCCAGCAGTGCGCCCGCAGCCCATGCCAGCCAAGGCGAGAACAAGCCGAATAGCGCTACGGGAATGGCCAAGAGCGCGCAGAGGAGCGTGCCTCGGCTCAACAGCTCGCCACGAAGTACATCGGCTGGATTCGGTGGCTGCGGCGCATTCGGGTTGAGCGGCGCAACGGGGGTGATTGCTGCAGTTGGAGTAATTGACGAGGCTGAGAGACCGGTGCGGCACCTGGCTGCGCAGCTTGCGCTGCCTGCGCATTCCGTGCGTTTTGCGCCATTTCAACCGATGCATTCGGTATTACGGCAGGCGGCCGCTGGTTGGCGATGCGTTGCAATGCAGGTTTGATGATCGGATCGATCTGCGTCTGCTCTTCGGCGGGATTCCAAGCATTCTGAACAGGCATCACCCGCGTGGATTGCGACGTGTCTCGTGGCAATACGCTGGTGGTTTCGCTATTGGCAGGAAGTACTCGTGTGCCGGTGGCGTCGATGGTTTGCGTGGCCTCAACGAATTGCGGCAAGGTGCGTGTGCCGATGGCGTCTTCGCCCGTTACGTGATCCAGCGCCCGCCAAAGCTCTCGTGGATTGTCAGGCGATTCAGCAAAAGGGGGCATCGCCTCCGGTGTGCCCGCAGCTGAACTGGCAGTATCTGCAGCATCCCAAGCTTGCGGATTCAACGCATCCAACGCAATCGCCTGCAACAATTCGTCGGGCGTGCAACGTTTCGTACGATCCGGATTCAACGCTGAACGGAACGCGGCCATGGTTCCCGCCGGGAGCCCGGCCAAATTCGCGCTTCCCGCAGCGGCACGCTCCAACACGGTCATCATCGGCTTCGTACCGAACACCGGCTCGCCGGTAGCGGCAAACGCCAGCACGCTCGCCACTGACCACCAGTCGCTCATCTCATCGGATTCCGCGCCATCAATGATCTCCGGTGCGATGAATCCCGGCGTGCCCATAACCAAACCCGTGCGCGTCACATGACTTTCGCCCTCGCCCATGGCAATACCGAAATCCACCAATACCGGTCCGGTATTCGACACCATCACATTCGTCGGTTTGATATCGCGGTGCACAATACCGGCCGCATGCACGGCCTTCACCGCCTCGATCAGCTTGCGCCCCAACCGCTCCAAATCGTCGCCCACATACCTGCCGTTGCTCGCACATCCTCACGCAGATTCTTGCCCTCGATCAACTCGGTCACAATGAAGGCCAGAGCATCATCCAATTCCATATCCACAATGCCGCACACGCCCGGATGACGCACCTTCTGCAGCGCCATAGCCTCCCTGCGCAGACGCTCGCGTGCGGTCAGCTGATCGCGGGAACGTTCGCCGGATGCATCTTCCTCGGCAAGGGAATCGCGCAAGATCTTCATCGCATACTGGTGTCCGCCGTCATCGCGCACGCGCCATACCGATCCCATCGCCCCCGATCCAAGCCGTGAAATCAACGTGTATCCGCCAACGAGGCTGCCCGCCTCCAGATTCAATGCGCTTAAGTCGCTCATGGAACCCATGGTACTTGCCTTGCGTCAGTTGCCGTTGAAGCAGCTCGCCGCAGTGTGCCGAAATCATCATAAAAACCGCGATCGTGCATCCAACGTTCGATTAAGAACAGAGATTTACGCAATATAGCAACGATATTCAGTAAGATAAGCAAGGATTTACAACAATCTGCGGAGAAATGCATATTGTTGCATACGCAATCATGCAACAGGACTATATGTGCGCGAACGGTGGTTTTGCATGCGCAAGTGGCATGCAGATTATGCGCGTGAAACGACAGGCTGGGAAAAATCAGGACGCTTTTTCCGCGGATTTTGGTGAAATTAAAACATCGACATGAAGAAGTGTCTTCACTTCTGAAAATCATGCGGTGCGGGGCAGCGTTACGTGATTTTTGGTTTCGATGAGGAAATCGGGGCCTGTATGTCGTTTGGTTATGAGAATCAAGGAGGAGGCAGACCATGCTGCAGATCAACATGGCTGACGTCATGAACGTTATTGGTTCGTTGACGCCGTACCTGATTGCGATTGGCGTAATATTTGTGCTCGCGCTGATCATCACTTTTGCCGTCAATAAGAAGACGGTGAAGGAAGTGGCGACCCGTAAGATCATCCACTCCGAGTCTTGGCTTGTGGCGCTGGTCGGTATTGTCGTCGCGGTTTCCATGATGCTGTCCGGTCCATTGTCGACGCTGCTCAACAATGCGACCGCCACCAAGTACATGCTGTCTGATGCTACTGTTTCCAAGGCTAACGATCTGGCCAAGGAAGTGCAGTCGGAAGCTATCACCATGCTGAAGAACGATGATTCCAACCTGCCGTTGAGCAACAAGAAGGTCAACGTGTTCGGTTGGGGTTCCACCAACCCGGTTTATGGCGGCACCGGCTCCGGTTCCATGTCTGACCAGTACGACACCGTTTCCCTGCTCGACGGCATGAAGGAAGCTGGTCTTGAAACCAACGCCGACCTGACCAAGCTGTACACCGACTACCGTGCTGACCGCCCGGTTGTTGCTATGTGGTCCCAGGATTGGACCCTACCTGAGGTTCCGGCCGACCAGTATTCCGATTCTTTGATCTCTGATGCCAAGAGCTTCTCTGATGAGGCTGTTGTGGTGCTCACTCGCGTTGGTGGCGAAGGCGCTGACCTCCCGACCAACATGAAGGCCGAAACTATCACCTACAAGAACAACTCCAAGGACTACGACGACTTTCAGGATGGCGAGCACTTCCTGCAGCTGAGCAAGACCGAGCGCGACATGCTTGATCTGGTCACCAAGAACTTCAGCAAGGTCACGCTCGTCTATAACGGTGCAAATGCTTTCCAGTTCGACTTCCTGAGCAACTATCCACAGATCAAGTCCGTGCTGTGGTGCCCGCCTGCAGGCCAGACCGGCTTCTCCGCACTCGGTGACGTGCTCGCTGGCGAAACCAACCCGTCCGGCAAGACTTCCGACACGTTCGTCAAGAATCTGACCAAGACTCCAGTGTTCAACAACACTGATGGCGCAGCTGCTGCCAGCTCGTCTTCCGTTGGTGCCGATGGCGCATTCGTCTACGATAACGTCGACGATCTGGCCGCCAAGTACACCGGCTTCACCGGTCAGGAAACCACTGTGCTCCCGTCCTTCGTCAACTATGTCGAAGGTATTTACGTGGCTACAAGTTCTACGAGACTGCTGCCGATGAAGGTCTGATCAATTACGATGACACGGTCATCTATCCGTTCGGTTACGGCCTGAGCTACACCAGCTTCGAGCAGAAGATGGGCGACGTCTCCTACAAGGACGGCAAGGTCACGTTCGACGTGACCGTCACCAACACTGGCGACACCGCCGGCAAGGACGTTGTTGAGGTCTACTACAATCCGCCGTACACCGATGGCGGCATCGAGAAGGCTTCCAAGAACCTTGTCGCTTTCGAGAAGACCAAGAAGCTTGAGCCGGGCGCCTCTGAGACTGTGAAGATCGAGTTCGATGATGACGACATGGCTTCTTATGATTACCAGAACGCCAAGGCATACGTGCTCGAAAAGGGCGATTACACCATCTCCATCCAGTCTGATTCCCATCATGTGATCGATTCTGAGAAGATCAATGTTGCTGACACCATCACCTACGATTCCGAGTCGAACACCCACAACGATGATCAGACCGTGGCTACCAACCAGTTCGACTATGCCGCTGGTGATGTGACTTATCTGTCCCGTGCCAACCACTTCGCGAACTACGCTGAAGCCACCGCAGCTCCGACCAACTTCTCCATGAGCGACGAAGTCAAAGCTGCTTTCACCAACAACGGCAACTACGATCCGACCAAGTACGACGATGATTCCGACGAAATGCCGACCACCGGTGCCAAGAATGGCCTCCGTCTGGCCGACATGTACGGCAAGGATTACGACGACGCTGATTGGGAAAAGCTGCTCGACCAGTTGACCTTCGACGATATGGACAACCTCATCGCCAATGGTGGCTACGGCACTCCGGCCGTCTCCTCCGTCGGCAAGATCCAGCTCATCGACGCTGACGGCCCGGCCTCGCTGAACAACAACTTCACCGGCGTTGGCTCCATCGGCTTCCCGGCTTCCACCGCATTCGCTTGCACTTGGAACAAAGATCTGCCAAGCAATTCGGCGAGATGATCGGCGATATGGCTCACGACATGCACGTTGCTGGTTGGTACGCTCCGGCTATGAACATTCACCGTGGCGCATTCTCCGGCCGTACTTTCGAGTACTTCTCCGAGGATTCCCTGCTCTCCGGAGTTATGGCATCCAACGAGATCGCAGGCGCCAAGGAGAAGGGCGTGTACTCCTTCATGAAGCACTTCGCACTGAACGATCAGGAAACCAACCGTACCAACATGGTGTGCACGTGGGCGAACGAGCAGGCCATCCGCGAAACCTACCTGAAGCCGTTCGAGATGAGCGTGAAGGAAGGCGGCGCACAGGCTGTGATGAGCTCCTTCAACTACATCGGTTACACCTATGCCGGCGCTTCCAACAACCTGCTGAACACCGTGCTCCGTGACGAGTGGGGCTTCAAGGGATTCGTCCTGACCGATTACTTCGGCGGCTACGGCTACCAGAACGCCGATCAGGAAATCCGCAACGGCAACGACTCCATGCTGGCTACCACCAAGGTCACCAACCACATCACCGACAAGTCCGCAACCTCCGTGAAGGCCATGCGTACCGCTGCTCACAACATTCTGTACACCGCCGCCAACAGCTGGCAATATGCAGACGGTGAGCCGAAGGTTGCCACTCCGATCTGGAAGACCGCCATGTACGTGGCTTGGGGCGTGACCGCAGTCCTGGTGATCGCGCTTGAAGCTTTGACCATCAAGCGCTACATGAATCGCAAGAAGGCCAAGGCCGAAATCTCCGCCTGATTTCGCTTCCTTCTAGTGGATCAACATCAATAACTGAATAACAACTGAAGAGAGCAGCTGAAATACAGCGAGGGCCGCCGTCTTTCCCCAGTCGGCGGCCCTCGCTGTATTTCAACGTGTATTTCATTGCGTATGTCACTTCCAGTGTGGCCAGGTCTATTTTTGCCTTCGTAAAGCGGTGTTGGATTCCTCATATGTTCCTTACGTGGTGCCGACACGCCCGGGTGTTGGCTTGCGGTGGGGTGTTTTGAGGTTTTTCCGACGGTCTTTTGCCGCGCGATGGTGTTCCTTGCCCGCTTTTCCCGCGTTTTCGACACGCCGGTGGAGTCCAGTGTTTGCAATGGTTTTCGTGGTGTTCGTGGATGTCCGATTTGCGTTGCCGGCCGTTGTGCTGTAGGTTTATCTCTTGCTGCCGCTCAGCGAGTGGTTCCCCGGCTGGGGTTCCCTGAGGTGGGTGAGTGGTGGTGGTTTGAGAACTCAAAAGCGTATTTGTACTACTTCTTTATAGTCAATGATTGCCAGTCCGTCTTACGGCCCGCGTGTTTGGCGTGGGTGCCGGGAGGCCGGTCAAACG
>ENA-OQIR01000050-OQIR01000050.1-human-gut-metagenome-genome-assembly--contig:-NODE-50-length-49595-cov-5.482777_pt1 | contig 49595 bp, 61 predicted proteins | sample MGYA00242580_ERZ504745 | MGnify/ENA primary metagenome ERZ504745 (study PRJEB26092, sample SAMD00036214) | human gut metagenome | host: Homo sapiens | study: EMG produced TPA metagenomics assembly of...
CTCTTGTCCTTTTGCAGCTTTTTTTACAACCAGTGAGATTATCTTTTGTCGTTCTCCCAATTCTCGGCCTTCATTTTTCTGCTCTTCCCACGCCTTACACATATCAATCACCTCTTCTTTCTCATCTATGTCTATATCCGTTCCTGCAAACAGGTTGATTGCCTCAACCGTCTCTCTGTCCACCTTGCTAAATTTTTCATCGTTCTGTAGCACTTCCTGCATCTTTTCCTTATCATACGCATTCTGCAGTACCTCGAAAAGCTGCCTGATGGATGTCCTGAATCCTGTAAAGTCTGTTATCTCCCTCGGTGCCAGCAGGTTAATCCTGTAATCCGGTATGAATGGCAGAAGCTCTTCATCCACATCACCAAACATATCCGACAGCTTCCTTGGACCATCCCATTCCTTTGTTCCGAGATACACTGTAATCGTAATCACCGGTATCAGCTTATCCTCTTTCGTAAATTCTCTCTTTAAACTGATTGTAGCAGAGCTATGATGTTTTGTCATTATATTTTTTGCCACAGCGTAAGGGGCTTCATCCCCCTGAGACCGGCTAGGGCACGCTCTCTCTCGTGAGCGAATAGTGGAGCTGCTTAGATACTGTCGAATTATGCACACGATACACAGAAATGAACTGCCACTGGGATGTAATATATCGTTGCTGTTCAAACGCAAGCTTGACACCACGCTGTCAAGCTATGCGCCAATAAGTCAACTATTGTCAGATTACAGCCCCTGCCTCGTAGAGGCAATTTTAATGGACTGTAATCGTTACTGGTCACACTGTGGTGTGAGCAGTAATGCTCAAGGAGAACCGCGCCACGGACGGCGCGTTTCGACAGTTTCGTCAAGCATAGTAAACCTATAAAGCATAATTCCTACAGTATCTTGGCAGTGCAGCGTAGCTCAAGCGAGAGAGTGTGCACCAGCCGTTCTCATGGGATGAAGCCCCGTCCTACTGTCAGTCCCCTCAGACAAAGAGGAAGCAGCCTCCGCGCTTTCGCTCAAAGACTGCTCCTATCGATCTTTTTTCAACTACAGCTGCTATGCCAGCTTCTTATTTTTCTCGAGAAGCTCATAGATTTTCTCAACGTCATAATCCGGCTTCATGGACAATGCTGCTTCGTAAATTGGAGCGATAACCTCCTCTTTTTCTTCCAGGTCATCTGCTATTTCTGCCACGCTCTTGTCCTTTTGCAGCTTTTTTACAACCTGTGAGATTATCTTTTGTCGTTCTCCGATTTCCTTACCCTCTTCTGTTGCAACCTCTTCCCAGTAATCACTCACATTACACATCTCGCTCATCCTCTTCGAGTTCCATGCTCATTTTAAGTCCATAATCTTCTTCAAGTATCTTCTTTTTCTCGATAAACTCTGACTTTGAGAACAGCTCTTCCAGCATTCCTATGAGTTTATTCTTAGACTGCTTTTTATTTTTTGTTGCTCTCTCCGGACATTTATCAGTGCACCATTTAATTTGTCAATCTGTGGTATTTTCTTTATTTTACCATAAATCAGGCTGGATTTCATCCCAAATTCGATTATTGAATCCTCTGATTTTTTCGTATCCATACATATCCATATAGTATATACGGATTTTAAATCATCATAATTTGAATTTACAAACTCCGTTCCCTTCTGCTCTGATATCATTCTGCCCATGTAATAGGCAATCCTGTTTTCCAGCCGGTAGCCCAGCTTTGATTTTTTGCTGCTCTTCTGGGCTTCAATATTGATGATAAATTCTCTTCTTTTTCCATTATAATACAAGGGAAATTTGATGTCGTAAATAATTTTTCCATCATCCTCATCAACTGACTCATTATTTACGTTCTGGATTTTAACTCCAAGCCTTTCCGGAAATCTTAGCATTACTGTCGGCTCACCAATGCACGGAATTATTTTCTCGGCTTCCATTTCCTTAAATTCCGGCACGAGCGCCTGAACTATATAGGCTGCTATCTGCGGATCTGCCAGAATACACTTCACGTAGTCGTCACTGGTTGCCTTGTCCTGCTCTATAGAGCTAAGAGTTCTGGACAATTTGTCTTCACTTTTCTGTATATCATACACTTCTCCTGTTTCCACATGAAATCTGCATACATATCATTTTTTATAGCCCCATTTTTTGTGCATACATAATTTCAAATGATAATAACCCTTTATATTCCTCAAATAAATGCCCGCCACGCATAGAAACGAATAGACTGGTACTTTAGCTGATATTTATTTTTAACACACAATCGGATTTGTTGCTGACACAGCATGATAAATCAACGGGTAAAGAACATCCCCGAACCATGTATTCGAATTGTAGCCTATTGTATAACAGTTGTCAATGTATTTTTTCGCCACAGCGTAAGGGGCTTCATCACATGAGCCCCGTCCTACTGCCAATGTCTCTTTACCAAAAAAGCAGCCTTTGAGCTTCACACTCAAAGTCTGCTTCTTTTTTCATCTTATAAGCTGTCCATAGCCTGATACATGGTAAGCATAGGTGCCATAACAGCTGCCACAAGCACACCAACAATAAGTGCCAGAACAAGGATAATCATAGGCTCAATAGCTGCCATAACTGTCTGGGTAGCCAACTCAACTTCCTCATCATAGTAGTCTGCCAGTCGGGTAAGCATGCCTTCCAAGTCACCGGTTTCCTCACCAATTCGCGTCATGTGTGAAACCATAGGTGGAAACAATCCACACGCAGTGATTGGCTCAGACAGTGGAACACCCTTACTTACTTCTTCCCTTGCATTTTTCAGGGCTTTTTTGTAAAGCGCATTCTTCATGGTGTCAGCAGTGATGCCAAGGGCTTCAATCATCGGAAGTCCGGAGTACACAAGTGTTGAAAGTGTACGCGCATAGTTACTGGCCGCTGTCTTGATGTTTAGCTTTCCGAAAACCGGAAGCTTTCTTGCGAGATTACCAAAGAACATCTGGCCGCTGTCAGTCTGCTTATAAAGCTTGATGGCTATAACAATTGCTGCTATGACAGCAATCACAATATACCAGTATCCGGTGACAAAATCACTCATCGCAACAACTGCCTTTGTGATGCCCGGCAGCTCTGTTCCCAGGTCATTGAACATCTCTGAGTAGCTTGGGATGACCTTTACAAGCATTACAATAACAACCGCAATAGCTACAATCACAACGATAATCGGATAAACTGCCGCTTTTTTTATCATGCCGTTAAGCTTTGCTGATTTTTCGAAGTGTGCAGACATTCTGTCAAAAGCTACATCAATCTTGCCGGATGCTTCTCCTGCCGCAACCATGCTCACCATGATGTCAGGGAAAACATTCGGGTATTTTTTAGACCATCCGAGAGAGTCTCACCTTTTTGAATCTCGGCATGAACACCTCTGATAGCTTTCGCCATAACCTTATTCTCAGTCTGATCGGATAACATATCCAGCGTATCAAGAATCGTAACACCGGCATTGACCATACTGGTGAACTGGCGGCAGAATACCGATAGATCTCTCGGCTTTACCTTTCCTCCTACACTGAATGAGATTTCCTTGGTCAGTGCTGTTGCCTTGGTGAGGCTTATGACCATGTTGCCATCCATCTTAAGCTTATTTTTTGCCTCTGCTTCTGACTCGGCTACTATATTTCCTTTTCTTTCTTTTCCGCTCTGGTCTATAATCTGATATGTCCAGTCAGCCACTTTCTTCTCCTCCTTATACCTATTCTGTGCAACCTCCAGATAAATTAAATCATAATTTATTAAGGCTTCACAACATTATACCATAACAGTAAAACACATACGATTATACCATCAATAGTAAAGGTGTACACGGCTAGCCATGCTTACCGGATCATGTGCATATGCAACTGCAGTCTCCGGCGCTATAAGGCCCTGGCTGTAATACTGTAAAATACAGTCATCCATCATCATCATACCCTCTCTCTTTGATGTCTGTATGATAGATGGAATCTGAAATGCTTTTGCCTCACGAATTAAGTTTCTGATGGCATTGTTTGCAAGGAGCACCTCAAATGCTGCAATTCGTCCGCCATTTACCATTGGAAGCAGATGCTGTGCAACAATTCCCTCTAAAACTCCTGAGAGCTGCACTCGTATCTGTTGCTGCTGGTGTGGTGGAAAACGTCAATCATACGGTCAATTGCATCTGATGAACTGTTAGTATGCAGTGTAGAAAATACAAGATGTCCTGTCTCCGCCGCTGTAATAGCTGTAGATATAGTTTCAAGATCTCGCATCTCTCCTACAAGTATTACATCCGGATCCTGTCGCAGTGCAGCTCTCAGGGCTGCAGCATATGAGAGTGTATCCTTTCCAATCTCTCGCTGTTCCACTATAGAGCGGCGCCTTGAGTGCAGGTACTCGATAGGATCTTCAAGCGTGATTATATTTTTGGAATCTCTTGATGCAATGACATCTATAAGACTTGCCAATGTGGTCGACTTACCACTTCCTGTAGCTCCTGTCACGAGGACAAGTCCTCTCATCTTTGTGGTAAGATTGACAACCGACTGTGGTATGCCAAGCTGCTGCGGTGTAGGCACATCATATGAGAGAATACGAAGTGCTGCTGCATATGAACCTCTCTGTCTGAACACATTGGCTCTGACTCGTGAAAAGCCCTCCACCGAAAAAGCAAAATCAAGCTCTCCCTTCTCCTTTAGCACATCTTTAAGCTCCTGCGGGACAATTGGAGAAAGCAGGTTGTCCGTCTCAACATTGGTAAGAACCTGATTTCCCTGCGGTACAAGCTTTCCGTCAATTCTAAGCATAACCGGATTTCCCGGTACGATATGTATATCCGATGAGTTCTGTTGCTGCGCTGCTTTTAAAATGTCTACTATCTGCATTTTCTTTTCCCCCTTAGTTTTCAAACGTGGTCTTTAACATTTCCTGGAATGAAGTAACTCCTTCGAGTACAAGCTTCTCTGCACTCTGTCTAAGTGTATGCATTCCCTCATCACATGCAGCCTTGTTTATATCCTCTATATCAACACCTTTTGAAATAAGTGACTTTATCTTTGGTGTTATGGTCATTATCTCATATATACCGATTCGTCCTTGTAGCCTGTATTGGCACATTTTTCACAGCCACATGGCTCATAAATCTTTACCGGACGGAATGCCGGTATATTCATAAAGGCCTTTTCCTCCTCTGTCAGCAGATGCTCTCTCTTACATGCCGGACAAAGTCTTCTTACAAGTCGCTGTGCAATGATTCCCTTTACCGAATCCGCAAGCAGATAACTTTCAACTCCCATGTCCTCCAGTCGTGAAATAGTACTTGCCGAGCTGTTGGTATGCAGTGTGCTGACCACAAGATGTCCTGTGATTGACGCCTGTACTGCAATCTGTGCTGTCTCCTGATCTCGAATCTCACCAATCATAATGATGTCCGGATCCTGTCGCAGAATGGAACGAAGTGCTGATGCAAATGTCAGGTCAGCTTTATTATTTACCTGTACCTGGTTGATTCCGTCTATATTTGCCTCGACCGGATCCTCAACTGTGATGATATTTACATCCTCCTTGTTGAGCTCTGAAAGTGCCGTGTAAAGTGTGGTTGACTTACCACTTCCTGTAGGTCCTGTAACAAGGATGATACCGTTTGTATTCATCAGTATATGATCAAAGGCCTTAAGCTCTTCGTCCGAAAATCCCAGCTCCTTTTTATCTCTTGTAAGTGCCTTTTTCTGCGCAAGTCGCATAACGCATTTCTCACCGAATACTGTCGGAAGGATTGATACTCGGATATCATACTCTATCTTGTCTATCTCCATAGTGATACGGCCGTCCTGCGGCTTACGTTTCTCGGAAATATCCATACCACCTATAATTTTAAGTCGTGTAATAATTGCAGAAAGCAGATGTATACTATATGCTGCCTTCTCATAAAGCGCACCATCTATTCTGTATCGCACCCTGACTTTATTTTCCAGTGCCTCTATATGTATATCTGAGGCCCTGAGTCTGGCTGCCTGCTCAATGATAGAGTTGACAAGTAAAACTACCGGCGAATTGTTGACATCCTTGCTGGTAGCTTCCTCAGCCTCGGCATTTTTCTGCTCACGCTCTTTTCTCTCCCTCGCATACTCCTGAGCCGCTTTCATAGCCTCTGTATCACCGTAATATTTGTCGAGCGTCAAAAGTATGTCTCTGCCTGTCGCTACCGCAGGCTCAACCTGTAGATTGGTAACAATTGAAAAATCATCAAGCGCAACCATATCCATAGGATCAGCCATGGCCACATGCACTACATTGGCATTATTCTTGTCAAATGCATATGGTATCATAACATGCTTTCTAAGCACTGTCTCACTGACAAGGTTTTGCACCTCCTCAGGTATGTTGATTGCGCTCACATTAACAAGCTCCAGTCCCAGCTGCTGTGACAATGCCTTTGCTATCTCAAGCTCATTGGTGAATCCAAGCTCAATGAGTGTTTCTCCTATCTTCTTATGCTTTTCTTTGGCTATAGGCAGAGCCTTTTCCAGCTGCTCCTGAGTAATTACATTTTCATTTATAAGCATATCACCGATACGCTTTTTCTCTCGTCTAAAAGCCATAGTGGCTCCCCCTCTTTCATCATTTAGTAAAATACTACCATTATGATGGCTGTATTTCAAGGGTATTTATATAAAATATACAATAAATTTATTTCAAAACTAAAAAGTAACGATTCCGAGTGCCTGCAGCAACAGTATAAGCAGGAATGCCGGTGCAATAAATTTAACCATGATTATATAAAGCCCTTTTCTGGTGAATTTGCTGCCTCCGCGTGTCACCTCATCTATTATTACCTTTGGACTTACTATCCAGCCAACGAGGATACATGTGGCAAGTGCAACGATTGGCATAAGCACATTGTTGCTTACATAATCCATGATATCAAGTATCTGTCCGACTGTGCCGTTTGGAAGCTTAACCTCCATATAGAGCTTATTGTAGCCAAGGCAGACTATTATCTCTGCAATCAGACCGTATACCGTGACTAAAATTGCGCTTTTTCTGCGGCTCCAGTGAAATCTGTCTATAAGACTCGATACAATAGCTCCATAATTGATACAGACGATGTGACTGCTGCGAATGCAACTATCATGAAGAATATCAGTCCAACGATATCTCCTGCTATTCCCATTTCATTAAATACCTTTGGCAGTGATATAAACATAAGCCCCGGTCCGGCTGACATGCCGTCACGGCCCATAAATACATATACTGCCGGAATAATCATAAGACCTGCAAGGAATGCAACAAGTGTATCAAAAATCTCAATCTGGTTGATTGAGCCCATGAGCTTTGATTCCTTCTTGACATACGAACCATATGCAACCATGATTCCCATAGCCACACTGATTGAGTAGAACAGCTGACCGAGCGCATCAACAAATACTGTGACAAGCTTTTGCATTGTAAGCCCCTTGAAGTCAGGAACCACATATATCTTAAGACCATCAAGACCACTTCTTGCTGCGCCTGATGCATCCTTATAATTGAGTGTCAGTGAGAAAATACCGATTGCAAAAATAAGCACAACAAGGATAGGCATGAGCACCTTGCTGAAGCGCTCGATACCTTTATTGACTCCGCCAATGACAACTGCTGCTGTTATAAGCAGATAAACCACTCCAAATATGATTGGTGCCCACTGGCCTGTGATAAAGCCTGTGAAATATCCATCCGCAACCGCATTTTTACCGCTTCCTGTAATGAAAAGGGTAAAATACTTTAAAACCCATCCACCTATAGTACAGTAGTAAGGCAGAATAATAGCCGGTACTATACACGCAAGCACACCGATAAACTTGCCCTTTGGATTGATAAGACCATACGCGGTGAGCGGTCCCTGTCCTGTCTTACGTCCTATTGCAATCTCAGTGGTAAGCAATGCAAAGCCAAAGGTCAGAACAAGTATCAGATACACCAGCAGAAAAAGTCCTCCTCCGTCCTTTGCTGCCAGATACGGAAACCTCCATATATTTCCAAGTCCTACCGCACTGCCGGCTGCCGCAAGAACGAACCCAATGTTGCCGGAAAAAGTGCTTCTTGATTTTTCTTTCATTTTCTACTGTCTCCTTAATATATTATATAATTTAATTTCGATTTAATATGGACATTGTTTCCATTTACAAATCTAATATACCTATTATAATCATCTAGAGTACTTTTTGCAACGGTTGATATTTTTTATTCGCATTTGCAGTACGTGTGGTGGCACATGGCAGGTGTCGTGAGTGCTACGCTATACTGTCAAGATACTGTACGAATTATGCCTCAAAAACTTCTTAACTTGACGAAACCGTCGCTACTCGCCCTCCATGGCTCGATAGCTCCTTGTCCCGGCGTCCATGCCGGGACATTTCTGATTTTCATCTGGCATAATTCAACAGTATCTAGACAGCTCCGCTATTCGCTCTCACGACACCTGCCATGTGCCACCACACGTAACGCAAATTCACCACAACATAAGGAACGTAAGCCCCAGGTACCGCGGGCGCACACGTACTCCCGCCGGAGCGCATAGCGAAGTGGCTTAGATACTGTAGAAATTATGCCCACAAAACGCAGAAATACCCAGCCATGGACGGCTGGGTAAGGCGTTATGCGCCACGGACGGCGCATAAAAGCCGTTTTCGTCAAGCATAGAAACCCATCAAGCATAATTTCGTACAGTATCTTAGCCACGCAGCGTAGCGACGGCAGGAGTACGTGTGCGCCCGTGGTACCCAGGGCTTGCGTTCCGTACTATTATATAAACGTCCTAAATAAGGTTTTTAATGCCTTCTGTTAAACGCTTTGCAACTCTCACATTGTTCATAGTGTAAAGATGAATTCCCTCCACATCATTAGCTAAAAGCTCAATTATCTGACTCTCGCAGTAAGACATTCCGGCATCAAAAAGTGCAGCCTTGTTGTCTCCGTATCTGTGCACAATCTTCTGGAACTTCTCCGGGAACTTTGCTCCGCACATTGTGACCATTCTCTGAATCTGAGCCGCATTGATACAAGGCATGATGCCTGGGATAACAGGCACATTGATACCTGCAAGCCTGCAATCCTCAGCAAAATTGAAGAAGGTATCATTGTCAAAGAAGAGCTGCGATAAAAGAAGCTCTGCACCGGCATCAACCTTTTTCTTAAGATTCTTAATATCATCTACCTTATCAGCTGCCTCCGGATGGATGTCCGGGTAGCACGCACCTGCGATACAGAACTGATCACCTGTGGTTTCCTTTATGTACTTAATAAGGTCGCTTGCATGGAGAAAATCCTCCTTTGCAGGCACGTTCGGATTTCTATCTCCTCTTAAAGCCAGGATATTCTCAATGCCCTCATATGAAAGCTGTCTGGTGAACTCATCTATCTCTGCCTTGTTATAGCACAGACATGTAAGGTGTACGACCGGCTCCACATTGTACTGGTTCTTGATTTTCTTCGCAATCTCGATAGTCTTGTTATTGTTTGAGCTGCCGCCTGCACCAAATGTCACACTGATGTACTCAGGATGACAATCACAGAGTATCTCAAGCATCTCGTCTATATTTTTGAAGTCCTCCTCTTTCTTTGGTGGAAATATCTCAAAGGAGAGCGACTGTGGTTTGTTTGTATGTATCTGTGTAATCTTCATGTTATCCTCCGGTATATATGGTTATTCAATAATTTTTAATTTTTATATTCCATATATTACTGTAGTTTTTTGTCATTGTAAAATATATTTTTCTTTTAGTTTGTCATAAATAAAATCTATATCAAAACTTGCTGAGTATTTGATTTTTTTATATGAGGTGATATAATGGGCGAAGCAAATCAAAAAGAGGTTTCAAAATGAAAAAAATAGATTTTGATAATGATTCGATAAAGAAAAATATATTGCAGGCTGCTCTGCCCATGCTGGCAGCCAGATCTAAGCCTGTTGTACAATATAGTAGACCGCATATACATTGCCCGCATACCGGATATGGGAACCACTGCACTCGGTGCTGTGGGGCTTTGCTTTCCTATTATAATGCTGACAATCGCTTTCTCCAATCTCTTTGGAAGCGGTGGTGCTCCGCTTTTTTCAATAAAAAGAGGCATGAGTGATGACAGAGCCGCCAATACTATAATGAATACGAGCTTTACAATGGTCTGCACATTCGCAGTCGTTTTTACAGCTTTGTGCATGATTTTTGCAAAGCCTCTTTTAATCGTGTTTGGCGCATCTGAAAATGCTCTCAAATACGCTCTGCCATACCTGCTCATTTATTTGATAGGAACACTCCCATCCATGATTTCAACCGGCATGAATCCCTTTATCAACGCTCAGGCTACTCCACTACCGGCATGCTGTCTGTTGCAATCGGAGCCGTTGCCAATCTGGTTTTAGACCCGCTTTTTATATTTGGATTTAATTTCGGTATCAAAGGAGCAGCTATTGCTACGGTCATCTCACAAATACTGTCTGCTCTCTATGTGCTTCACTTTCTTAGGAAAAAGGCTGAGCTTAAGGTGCGCCTTATGACACTCTCTGAATTCAGTGAAAACACGCGCTATGCAAAGGACATCATAAGCCTTGGAACCTCAGGCTGTGTCATGCAGCTCACAAACAGCCTGGTATCTATATGCTGCAACAATGTGCTTTCAGTGACCGGTGGCGATTTGTACATATCGGTAATGACCATCGTATCAAGCATCAGGCAGATGGTCGAGACTCCAATTTATGCAATTGTGGAGGGTTCATCTCCTGTTTTAAGCTACAACTATGGCGCCAAAAGGCCGGCCCGGGTGAGAAAATCTATTTTCACTATGGGACTGCTCGTGCTTCTATATACAGCTGTCATGTGGAGTGTGATTATACTTGCCCCTCATGCCCTGATTGCAATTTTCAGTTCCGATTCCACCCTTATGGATGATGCGGTGAAGGCTTTGAATATCTACTTTGCGGCATTCATATTTATGGATCTGCAGTACATCGGACAGACCACCTTTAAATCACTGAACAAAAAGAAGCGGGCTATATTTTTCTCCCTGCTTCGCAAGGTGTTCATCGTTGTACCGCTGACATATATTCTGCCTTACTCCTTTGGTATGGGAACCGACGGTGTATTTATGGCAGAGCCTGTATCAAACGTGATTGGCGGAAGCATCTGTTTTGTAACCATGCTTGGCACTGTGCTACCTGAGCTTCGCAGAATGGAGCAGTAATTACAGCATCTCATCAATGCAGATGCCGTAGCCTCCGGTCGGATCATCGACAAACACATGGGTGACTGCTCCTATTATTTTACCATCCTGTATGATAGGGCTTCCGGATGTGCCCTGCACTATGCCACCGGAGAGCTCTATCAGCCTGTCGTCTGTCACCTTAAGCTCCATTCCCTTGTTTGTATCTGTCGCTTTTTTATCTATATTTGTTATTTCCAGATTATATTTTTCAAGTTTTCCTGATATTTCCGATATCATCTGTGCACTGCCTGTGTGTATCTCATCCTTGCCGGCAACCGGATAATACGTATCCTCTGCGGCATATTCCGACAATTCATCGCTGTCAAGCTGTCCGTAAATTCCCAGATTACTATTGCAGTCAAGTGTGCCTATATGGCTTTTTTTGCCAAAATATACCACTCCGCCTATCTCGCCCGGCGCGCCGGCTTTTCCCTTTTTGATTTTGGTAAGCTTCATGCTGTACAAATCACCACTGTTTGCATACAAGAGATTTCCGCTTTGCGTTCCGTCTCCTATTCCATGCCCCAGTGCTCCAAAACGGCCGTCCTTTGTATAATAAGTGATAGTACCGATTCCTGCCAGATCATCCTTCACCCATATTCCCATATAGTATTTGCCATCATCCATCCTCACAGGCGTGATATCCGCTGACATTTTCTCACCGCCTCGAAGAAATTTAATGTTTACGGTACTTTTATCTTCATGACTTTCATCATGCTGCTTCATAATATCATTCACAGCTTCAGAAAGTTCCTCCTTGTCTGCCACAGTGCGTCCATTGACAGATAGGATATAATCACCGCACTGCACCTTTTTATCTGCCGGATTGACTTTTTTTCCATCCTCGTCTGTCACCTCCGTCGTATTCACTACAAGCACTCCCTCTGTCTGCTCATATATACCGGTCAGCCTGCCACAGGCATATACGCCCTCAACACTTATTCCAGCACTTATTTTATCTGTCTCTTCATAATCTCTGTGAGTTGATGCTGTATCTGCTGTCTGTCCTATGCCTTGTTCGGTTCCACCGTTTCCACTGTTTTCACCGGTTCCGCCGTTTTCACCATTTTCACCATTCTCGCCCGAATCAGCCAATACACTGGCCGCCTGTCCCGGAAGCCCTGTCGCATATCTTCCATATCCGGCCTTTGATTCATTTAAAAAACTTCCTAATACACTTTCATCAAATGCCTTATCTACCCTGCTGCACCACTTATCATCACTGCTTAGTGCAAACATAGCTATCACTGCTGCAGCCAGCGTGACACTCACAAATTTTCCAAAAAACTTCCGCATACTATTACCTCCATTTGGATTAGTATGCTCCTGTAATTTTTCTTTTATTCTTTTAATATCTTATTATCTCATTCTAACTATTCCAAATTATTTTGAGCAAAAACCAGTATAGTTTGACAGTTTATGTGTTTTCCTATATAATTTCGATATATTTATATGATTAAAGGGGCAAAATACCTTTTGACCCTCATATCATTTATATGTTTATTATAAATTTCACATATTATTCCCACGTTGTTAGTTACAAATAAATACTGTAATAACTTTATAATTCTTAAATCACCATTTAATAAAGGAGGGATTCCATGAATACATACCTGCTCATCACATCCATAGTAATCTTCTTATGTATCCTGCTAAATCGTGTCTCCAATCGCATAGGCATTCCGGCACTTTTAGCCTTTATCGTGCTCGGCATGCTTTTTGGCTCTGACGGAATAATGAAGATAGATTTCGACAATTACGCGTTCGCTGAACAGATATGCTCTACCGCGCTGATATTTATCATGTTCTATGGCGGCTTTGGCACCAACTGGCAGCGTGCAAAGGCTGTTGCCGTTAAGTCTGTGCTTTTGTCCACCATCGGTGTTATTATCACATGCTTTCTCACAGGGCTGTTCTGTCACTTTGCCCTTAATATGAACTGGGAAATAAGCTTTCTCCTCGGTGCGCTGATTTCATCAACTGATGCAGCGAGCGTTTTCTCCATACTGCGTTCGAAAAAGCTGAATCTGAAATACAATACCGCCTCTCTTCTTGAAGTGGAAAGCGGTAGTAATGACCCATGTGCCTATATGCTCACAGTTGCTTTTATATCCATATCTCAGGGCAGCGCAAGCCCGGGAAATATTGCCATACTCATAGTAAAGCAGCTTGCCTTCGGCATAATCTTCGGCGTCCTGATTGCAAAGCTTTCCATCATGCTCCTTCGATATATACGCTTCAAAAGCGCGGGGTTTGATGCGATTTTCATGGTGGGAATAGCTATAATATCATATGCCCTGCCTGCTTACTTTGACGGAAACGGCTTCTTAAGCGCTATATAGTCGGCATTATACTCGGCAACACAGAAATAGAAAATAAAAAGAATCTGGTGAATTTCTTTGATGGCATAACAGGACTCATGCAGATGCTTATTTTCTTTCTGCTTGGTCTGCTTTCTTTCCCATCAAAGCTGCCACACGTCATAGTACCGGCACTTTTAATATTTATGTGGCTGACCTTTGTGGCAAGACCTCTTTCTGTCGCACTTGTGCTCACACCATTTCGCAGCAAAATAAAACAGCAGCTGCTTGTCTCATGGTCCGGCTTAAGAGGAGCCGCATCCATAGTGTTTTCCATCATGGCATATACCGCCACCAATGATGACCTCGACACCTTCCACATAATATTTATGATAGTACTCTTTTCAATACTGCTTCAGGGCTCAATGCTCCCATGGATATCGCGAAAGCTTGATATGCTCGATAAAACAGCCGATGTAATGAAGACCTTCAATGATTACTCCGAGGAAGCAGACATCCAGTTCATACAGCTTACCATACCGGAAAATCATCTGTGGTGTGGCCACAAGCTAAAGGACCTGACGCTGCCTCCTGAGACACTGATTGTGCTTATACGAAGAGGTGAGCAGAATATAATACCGGACGGTGAAACAATAATTCTGCAAAATGATGTGCTCGTGCTTAGTGCCATCACACCTGATGAGGTGCATGGTATAAAACTGGTGGAAAAAATAATAGAAAAAGACAGCAGATATAACAATAAACTGCTGTCTGAAATATCAAAAAAACACAATGAGATTATAATAATGATCCAAAGAAATGGGCAGGTAATCATCCCAAACGGAAACGTACGGCTGACCACCGGTGATATACTGGTAATCAACCGCGCCGTAAACTGATAATGTCAGATTTTTTTCTCCATGGCAAGTGCTTTCATCTCGCGTGCGCTCTCCATCACGGTATCTGTGATTTTTGCACCGCCGAGCATTCTGGCAAGTTCAGCACGCTGTCATTGTCAGTTAGTCTTCGAATCCTTGAAACCGTGGATTTGTTCTCGACTGCTTTTTCAATAAGGAAATGTGCATCTGCCATAGCTGCTATCTGTGGCAGATGTGTGATACATATAATCTGATGGTTGCGGCCAAGCTCATTCATCTTCTCAGAGACCATCTGAGCTGTACGTCCACTGATTCCAGAATCAATCTCATCGAAAATAAGCGACTCAATGTGGTCATTTTCTGCCATGATTGTCTTGATGCCAAGCATAATACGCGACAGCTCTCCTCCCGATGCTACCTTGCCGAGCGGCTTAAGCGGCTCTCCGGGGTTCGTTGATATGAGAAACTCCGGCGCATCGATGCCTTTTGCCGTATAGTCCGGCAATCTGTCAAACTGCATATCAAACTGTACATCAAGGAAATTCAAATCATTAAGTGCTGATTTAATTTCTGACACAAGCTTTACAGCACTCTTTTGTCTGATTTCTGATACCTCATCCGATATCTGTGCCAGCTCCTTTTCCTTTTTCGCAAGCTGCTGCTCTAATTTCTGTAAATAAGAATCATAATCGTTCAGGACACTGATACGCTCCCTCTTTTCATTGAGTGCTATCAGTATATCATCAATTGAGTTGCCGTATTTGCTCTTTAGATGATTTATCTCATCCAGACGCTTTTGTGTCTCATAGAAGGTCTCCTCGTCAAACTCTGCCTGTGATATATATCCTGATATCTCGTGATTAAAATCAGAAAGCAGACTGTCTATCTCTGACAGCTGACTCTCCAGAGCTTCCACATCCTCATCATAACCTGATACCAGTGACAGCTCTCTTACCGCCCTGCCAATAAGCTCTGAGGCACTCTCCATCTCGCCTCCTGTGGCAGAATATGCAGCATTTACGCCCTCCATGATTTTCTTTCCGTTTGAAAACTTCCTAAACTGCGCCTCAAGCTCCTCATCCTCACCAGACACCAGGGAAGCTTCTTCTATCTCCTTCACCTCGTACTCAAGGAATGACAGCTCACGGCTTCTTTCTTCATTGTCGATATTTGACTTTTCATACTCATCCTTAAGTGCCCTATATGCTTTGTATGTGACTGAAAGCTGCTGCTTTTTATCTCCAAGCGGCTGCTTTGCGTACTCATCAAGTATATCAAGGTGTTTTTTCTTTGATAAAAGTGACTGGTGCTCATGCTGACCGTGGATATCTATGAGATATGAGGCTACTTCCTTCATTCGTGAAACAGACACGGCTTCACCGTTTACCCTGCCGACTGCGCGCGACTGTGTGATTTTACGGCTTAAAATCACGCATCCGTCCTCGACCTCCACATCAAGCTCCCTTAAAGCCTCTATAATCTTTGGTCCTCAACTGAAAAAATAAGCTCCACAAAAGCAGGCTTTTCATTGTCTCTTAGCATCTCCTTTTGCACTTTTTCACCAAGCGCCAGATTGATAGAGCCTATGATGATTGATTTTCCGGCTCCGGTCTCTCCTGACAGTATATTTAGTCCGTCGGAAAACTCAACCTCACACTCATCTATGAGTGCCAGATTCTTTACATGTAGATTTTGTAACATATTTTCTCCTTCCTCTCCCAGGCATGACGATATATGTTATTTTCTGTTACAGTTCAGCTATAATCTGATATTCATGTAACATTATTCCACAATTCTGCGGATTTTTTCATCACCGCATATGTATCATCAACAGTCCGGATTGCACACATGATTGTGTCATCTCCTGCAATCGAACCGACGATTTCTCTCATCTTCATGGCATCTATTGCAGCACAGACAGCGCTTGCCATTCCCGATACAGTTTTTATAACGAGGATATTCTGTGCCATATCCATTGACAAAAAGCCCTCTCTGAGTACTCTTTCGTATTTCTTTGAGAGATTCTCAGGTGCATCCGTTATCACGCGTACTTCTGTCTGCCGCCTGCGGTAGGAATCTTTGTGAGCTTAAGCTCCCTGATATCCCTGGATACTGTGGCCTGAGTCACGCGAAAACCATCTTTTTCAAGAAGCGCAGACAGCTCATCCTGCGTCTCTACCTCATTCTTTTGGATTATCTCAATTATCTTGGATTGTCTGTTTGTTTTCATGTCCTGCCACCTCATAAATATTATTTGTAACTATTCATTATAACAATCCTTATCTGTGTTATGAATAATTTCCCATCTTTTTGCGGAGTATCTCCAAAAAGCTTCTCTGGTGAAGCTTGCAAATCTTTGTATGATTGGCTGCCCTTGAAATAACAAAACGGTCTCCCACAGCCAGCTCTGCCGTGGTGTCGCCATCATAGCTGACACACGCCAGCTCATCGTTTTGCTCCCTACGGCTTAGAATCTCTATCTCTATCTCATCATCGCCTGAAAGCACAATGCTCTTTGACGTAAGATTGTGAGCATTGTTCGGTGTGAGCAGTATCATATCGCCCTTCGGATCCACAATCGGACCTCCCGCCGACATACTGTAGCCTGTAGAGCCTGTTGGAGTCGCAACAATGATGCCATCGGCATGGTAATTGTTTAAAAACTCACCATTTACATACACATTGAGGCTTAATATCTGCAAATTGCCTTTTCTATGGATGACTATATCATTTAATGCAACTCTCGAGGTCTCACTGCCTCTTTTATGCCCTGTGAGCATAATACGGTCCTCTGTCATGTATTTATCAGCCATGAGCGAATCAATAGCGTCAAATACCGTAGCTTCCTCCACCTCACACAGATAGCCGAGTGTGCCGAGATTCACTCCCATAAGCGGAATCTCAAGTGTCTCCACCCTTGTGGCTGCACGAATCAGTGTACCATCTCCGCCGAGCACAAGAATACACTGCGTATCCTGTGGTATATCCTCAAGCTCAAACTCGTTATCGGATATAGCCTCGACATTGCTCATAAGCCCCTTTGCCGTGCCGCCCTTTTGTTCTATGTATGCCACTATTTTATTTGTAAGTGCAAAATTCCTGTCCTTATAGGCATTTGCTATCACAACAAAATGTTTCATAGTCTATTTCCTGTCCAGCTCTCCATGCGCGGCCTCGACCACACTATGAATATCCACTGATTCCTCCTTTATAGGATCATCTGTCTTTTTGATATGTACAAGGTACTCTATATTGCCCTCCGGCCCCTTGATTGGCGAATACTCAAGGTCTAACACGCTAAATCCATTTGAAAGTGCAAAGGATATGATATTGTTCACTACCTCCTCATGCACGCTCTTGTCACGGACCACGCCCTTTTTACCTACTTTTCCCTGCCTGCCTCAAACTGTGGCTTGATAAGACAAACCATCTCGCCACCGTCCTTTAACAGTGCTCTTGCAGGACCTAACACCTTGGTAAGTGATATGAATGACACATCAACCGATGCAAAATCCAGCTCATCATCTATGTCATTGGGCGTCACATACCTGATATTGGTCTTTTCCATGCACACCACGCGCTCGTCCTGACGCAGCTTCCATGCAAACTGGCCATATCCGACATCCACGGCATACACCTTTTTAGCACCATTTTGAAGCATACAGTCTGTAAAACCGCCTGTTGAAGCACCTATATCCATGCACACCTTGCCATCCATCGTGATATCAAAGTGCTTCATAGCCTTTTCAAGCTTTAGCCCTCCACGGCTCACATACTGCAGTGTCTTTCCATGAATCTCAATATTGCAGTCATCAGGAAATGTGCTTCCCGCCTTATCCTCACGGTTGTTATTTACAAAAACATTGCCCTCCATAATCATGGTCTTTGCTTTTTCCCGTGATGGTGCAAGGCCTCTGTTTACAAGTAATACGTCTAATCTTTCTTTCATACTGTATGTTACCTCTATCTATAATGCTGCTATTATACGCTTAGCCACCGATTCGGCATCCACATGCAGCTCCTTTTTGAGCACCTCGACATTGCCATGCTCCACATAGCAGTCAGGAAGTGCAACTGTCAACACCTCAAGAGCTATGCCGTTAGTCTTGACATACTCCGTCACATGCTCACCAAAACCGCCGCTTTGCACGTTTTCCTCCATAGTCACAAGCAGGCTGTGTTCAGCCGGCAGTTCCTTAATTGCTTCCTTATCAAAAGGCATTGCAAAACGCGCATTGATAAGTGTAGCAGAGATTCCATCTGCCTCAAGCAGCTTTACTACATCAACGGCAGTCTTTACCATACTGCCGAGTGCCATGATAGCCACCGTGCTTCCTTTTCTGATTAGCTCACTCTTTGCAAGCTCTATCGGCTGTCTGATTTCCTTAAGGCCGTCATAGGCTGCCCCTCTTGGATATCTGAGTGCAATCGGACCGTCATATGCCACTGCAAACTTCATCATATCAGACAGCTCCCACTTATTCTTCGGAGCCATGATTGTCATATTCGGGATGACCGACAGATATGATATGTCAAATATTCCCTGATGTGTCTCTCCGTCACTGCCTACAAGCCCTGCCCTGTCGATTGCAAAGATGACATGCAGATTCTGTATGCACACATCGTGAAGTATCTGGTCAAACGCCCTTTGTAAAAATGACGAGTACACCGCAAATACCGGGATAAGTCCTGCTTTTGCAAGCCTGCCGCAAAGGTCGTGGCATGTGCCTCGGCTATTCCCACATCAAAAAATCTATCCGGGAAATTGCGGTGGAATCTGCGAAGCCCTGTTCCATCTGCCATGGCAGCCGTTATCGCAACTACCTTTGGGTTTCTCTCGCCCAGCTTCTTCATGACTGTTGAGAAAACATCTGTGTAATTGGCCTTCGTGCGCTTATTCTTTGGAAGCCCTGTCTCTATGACAAATGGCTCTGCACCGTGAAATCTAGAAGGATAACGCTCAGCCGGGCCATAGCCTGCTCCTTTTTTCGTGAGCACATGCACAAGCACCGGACCATCCACACGCTTTGCCTCATCAAACACACGGCACATTTCCTTTATATCACTGCCATCCACAGGTCCCAAATAGATGATGCCCATCTCCTCAAAGAACATACCCGGAATAAAAAGCTGCTTTATGCTGCTCTTTGTATTCCTGATATGCTTTACCATACGCTCTCCGTAGATTGGTATATGGTTTAGGGAATTCATAACATTATTCTTTAAATCCCTGTATGCATCCGCTGTGCGAAAGCCTGAAAGATACTGGCTGATGCCCCCGACGTTCTCTGAAATCGACATATTGTTGTCGTTTAGCACTATAATAAAATTGCCTTTAACGCTTGAAGCGTTGTTGAGCGCCTCATATGCCATGCCTCCGGTCAGCGCGCCGTCTCCGATGACTGAAACCACATGGTAGTCATCTCCGGTCACCTGTCTGGCTGTCGCAAGCCCAAGCCCTGCTGATATGGATGTGGAGCTATGTCCTGTATTAAAGCAGTCACAGTCGCTCTCATCCGCCTTTGGGAAACCGCTCATGCCTCCATACTGTCTGAGCGATGAAAATCCATCCTTTCTGCCGGTGAGTATCTTGTGTGTGTACGACTGATGCCCTACATCCCACACTATCTTATCCTTCGGTAGATTAAAGCACAGATGCAGCGCCATGGTAAGCTCCACGACTCCGAGGTTTGATGCCAGATGACCTCCTGTCACCGATATGCTCTCTATAAGAAACTGCCTGATTTCATCCTTTAACAGCTCAAGCTCCTCAGGTGTCAGTTTTTTTATATCATTTTCCTTTTGTATCTTTTCTAAAACCATCCTATTTCTCCCGATGGATCAAATATTCAAATAGCTCCTTAAGAAATGCATCGTCGTATCCCAAATCATCAAGCTGCTCCTCTGCCTCCTTGGAGATGCGCTCCACATCAGAAACCGCTTTATCCAATCCCTCAAATGTGACATATGTCGCTTTATTATTTTTCTCGTCACTGCCTACCGGCTTTCCAAGCACCTCAAGTGTACTTGTGACATCAAGCACATCATCCTGTATCTGAAACGCAAGCCCCAGCTTTGCCGCTATCTGCTCCACGCGTGATACCTCATCAGACGACGCCCCTGCAAGGATTGCTCCTATCATCATCGAGCTCTCTATAAGTGCGCCTGTCTTAAGCCTGTAGATAAAGTCAAGCTTTTCCCTTGTGATAGGACAGTCATCGGATTTCTCGCTTTCTACATCAACCACCTGTCCTCCGACCATACCATACACGCCTGCCTTTTTTGCAAGCACCGCAAATGCCCTTGCCACACGCGCATCAACCACTTCCATGCCAAAAGCCTTTGCTGCGGTCTCATATGCCAGGTTTAAAAGTGCATCACCTGCAAGAATGCCCATAGCCTCACCGTACACAGCATGTGTGGTCTTCTTTCCACGCCTGTACTCATCATTGTCCATGGCAGGCAGGTCATCATGCACCAGCGAGTAGGTGTGTATCATCTCGATTGCCGCCATAAATGCTCAATCACTGCACTGCTTCCGCCAAACATATGGTAAGTCTCTTCCATGAGGATAGGGCGAAGCCTCTTTCCACCGGCTCTCACACTATAGTTCATGGCCTCAAAAATAATCCTCTGCTGTCCCTCCTCAGCGGGAAGAAACTTCTCAAGCACATCGTTTATATGCTCTACCTTTTGCTGCAGCTCTTCCATGAATTGTGACTTATTTAAATTCCCATTTAAGCTCATCAGAATTCCTCCAGTTGTCCGTCGCTGTTTAGCACAAGCATGGCCTTTTCCATGCCCTGTACCATATCATTGGCACTCTTTACCTCATCAAGCCCCTTCTTGTAAAGCTCAAAGGCCTCATCCAGGGATACATCCGCATCCTCCATCCTCGCCACTATCTGCTCTAAGTGTGCAAAGCGCTCCTCGAGTGTCAGTGTTTTTTCATTTTCTTTGCTCATCGTTAATAACCTCCGAAACTACGGCCCTTGCATGACCGTCTATCAGATATATATTTATGTCATCGCCTGCATTGATATCGGATACACTGTGCAGTGCCCCCCTCTTTTCCACCTCGACATACGCATAGCCCTGTGCCAGCTTTTTGGCCGGTGAATATGCATCCAGTGTACCTGAAAGCAGTGCCAGACGCTGTCTGCAATCCGAAAGCCTCTGCTTCATAATCCTTTCAAGTGCATCCTCGATATCTGCCAGACGCCTTTTATTCTCATTTAGTTTATTCTGTGGACTAAGGAAATTAAGTCTTGTTTTAATATGTGACAGCTTTTCCCTGAAAAACTCAATCCGGCCTGTCAGATTTCTGTCCATCCTGCGGCGCAGATTGTCAAGGCGCTCTAACGTCTGTCTGTAGTCACTGACTGCAAGCTCTGCAGCCGCTGAAGGTGTGGGCGCTCTCCTGTCTGACACAAAATCTGCTATCGTCCAGTCTGTCTCATGGCCTACTGCCGAGATGATTGGTGTGCGGCAGTCAAATATGGCTCTCGCCACAATCTCCTCATTAAAGGCCCATAAATCCTCTATGGAGCCTCCACCTCTGCCGACTATTATCACATCAAGATTCATCGCATCCAATGTCTGTATGCCCTTCACTATGCTATTAGCCGCACCCTCTCCCTGCACAAGTGCCGGATAAAGTATGACCTGTACATATGGATTCCTGCGCGATGATACATTCCTTATATCCTGCACGGCCGCGCCTGTCGGTGCTGTAACCACACCAATACGGCCGGCATACTGCGGAATGGGCTGCTTGTACTCTGCCGCAAACATGCCCATCTCCTCAAGCTCACGCTTTAGCTGCTCGAATTTGAGATACAGATTGCCCTCTCCGTCAAGCTCTATCTTTTTGGCATAAAGCTGATATGCGCCGGTCTTCTCATACACCTCAACGGAACCTGTCACAATAACCTGGTCCCCCTCCTTCATGTGGAAAGAAAGTCCTGCCGCCCTGCTGCCCGCAAACATGATAGCGTTCATGGCTGCTCCCGCGTCCTTTATCGTGAAATAAATATGACCGCTCGTGTGATACTTGCAGTTGCTCACCTCTCCCTTTATGCTCACCTGTCTGAGCATAAAATCCTGAGCGAACATATTTTTAATATAGCTATTTACTTGCGCTACCGAATATATATTTCTATTTGCCATGTTTAATGCTCTATATCGCTGTTCCTCTTAAGCTATGCAAACTTTGCAAGCACTCCGTTTACAAATGCACCTGACTCATCTGCACCATACTTCTTTGCAAGCTCAACAGCCTCATTTATTGAAACCTTTGTAGGAATATCGTCCTCAAACTTTATCTCATAAACTGCCAATCTGATAATTGCCAGATCAACCTTTGCCATACGATTGGTCTTCCAGCCTGTAGACTTCTCATCGATGAGTGCATCAAGCTCTGCCATATGCTCAATAATCGCACTGCATTTTTCATCAATATACTGTTTTTCCTCGTCTGTAGGATTTGTAAGCTCATCATTTAAAAGCTCCATCTGCTCTGCAAGCTCAGACTTGTCATGAAACTCAACCCTGAAAAGCATCTTAAAAACGTTTTCTCTTATCTTGCTTCTTGTCATTTAAATTCCTCTCGTGAATAGTATTTTATATAAATTAAGGATGTCTGTACGACATCCTTAATTATACTACATTTGTGATCATTTAAAAAGAACTATTTAATTCTCTCCCATATCAACACTTGCTATACGAACATTGATAGTAGCCACAGAAAGCCCTGTCATTGTCTCAATTGCAGACTTAACCTTCTCCTGTACCTTTGTAGAAACCTCAGGGATGCTGTATCCATAAGCAATATTGAGTGCTACATCAACCACTACCTCATTGTCTGCTATCTCAATCTGAATTCCCTTTGAAAGATTCTTCATACCGAGCCTGCTGACAATCTCGTTTGTGATATTGCCTGCCATGGAGCTTACTCCCTCAACCTCAGTAGCAGCAAGACCTGCTATGATAGCTACAACCTCATCTGCTACCTTGATCTCGCCAGACTCATCTGATTTGATATTTATTGTGTTTCTATTCTCTGCCATGTCCATGTTCCTCCTTAACCGGCTATACGGTCTGTCCCTTTGCCACGTAAACCTGGAATGAGTCATTTCCCGTAAGTGATCTATTTCTTGATACGCGAACATTCTTGTCTGTGATCACGTACTCCAGATTGGCGCCATCCTCAATTACCGTATCCTGTAGCAGGATGCAGTTCTTGACCTTTGCATTCTTTCCTATCTTGACGCCTCTTGATAGGATGCTGTTTTCCACGGTACCCTCGATGACACAGCCATCAGCAACCATGACATTCTTGCTTTTGAGCCATTTATGTATCTTGTAGGGTTATCATCCTGATCTTTGTATAGATAGAATTGCCACTCTTAAACAATGCTGCCCTGTTATCCTCATCAAGGAGCTTCATATTCTCCTCGAAATAGCTCTTCATATCTGTAATCTGTGAAGCATAGCCTGTGTACTCATATGCCTGGATATTGAGTGAATCAGTGTTTGTAGCCATCAGATCCCTTGTAAAATAAGAATAACCATGTACAAAAGTGTCATCCACTATTCTAATGAGCTTCTCCTTCTCCATGATATAGATATTCATGCCAAAGTTTACCTTGCCCATATCCCTGTCATTGATATATATCTTTTTGATACGTCCATCATCTATATCAAATGTATAGTACATCTCATCATTGTTGCCGTTTGGTCTTAAGAATACCTTCGGTACCTCCTGCTTGCGGTACATTGCAGTGATATCAGCCCTGTGTTCTTATGTGCCTCAATCAGCTCCCTGAAATCAAAATTGAATACATAGTTGGCATCAGCCATGATAACATACTTCTGAGTGCACTTTCTCAGATAGCCCTTAAGGCTTTCGATTGCCTCAACACGGCCCTCATACACCTTAATCTGCTTCTGTGCATAAGGCGGAACTATATTGATACCACCATTTTTTCTTGCAAGATCAAACTCCTGACCTGAGCCCAGGTGATCCATCAGAGAGTGATAGTTCTTCTTAACTATGAGAGATATATTGTCGATTCCGCTATGTACATGCTTGAAATCAGGAAATCGCAGAGTCTGTAACGACCTGCAAACGGAATGGAAGCCATAAGTCTCTCGGATACCATCTCAGGAATGAGGCATCGTAGCTGTTTGCAAAAATAACGGCCAAAGCCTCTTCGTTGTTCATGTTTAGCATTGTTCCTGGCCCTCCTCAACATCATTATATACCATCGCCTTTGGTCCTATAACCGCTCTATCGCCAATTGTAACTCCCGGTGCAATTGTAGCAACATCACCTGTCACGTCCTCCGCCGGCTTTTCTCCAATAACTGCATCACAGCCTACTGTAACGCCCTCTGCAACTATACAGTGTGTAACCTTAGCGCCTCTTTTTATCACAGTATCACCCATGACAACTGCATCCTCTACCACTGCGCCCTCTTCTACGACGACACCGCCAAAAAGAATTGAATGCTTTACTGTGCCCTTCACTACACAGCCATCGGTAATCATAGAGTCTGTAACCTCTGCGTTGTTGCCAATGAAATGTCCTGTATGGCCACTGTTACGGCTGTATATCTTCCAGTTCTCATCAAACAGGTTGATACCGCTGTGCTCAGGATCAAGCACCTCCATGTTTGCCTCCCAGAGTGCAGGTATTGTTCCTACATCCTTCCAGTAGCCGTTAAAGTGATAAGCATACATCCTGCGGCCATCCCTCAAAAGGTTTGGAATGATATTGTTACCGAAATCATTCTCTGAATCCGGATCATTTTCATCCTCGATAAGATACTTCTTAAGTATATCCCAATTGAAGATATAAATACCCATGGATGCAAGATTAGACTTAGGATTCTTTGGCTTCTCCTGAAACTCTGTGATCTTGTCGTCATCATCTGCTACCATGAGACCGAAACGTGATGCATCCTCCCATGGAACCTCCATAACTGCTACAGAAAACTCAGCATTTTTCTCCTTATGGAACTTAAGGAAATCTCTGTAGTCCTGCTTACAAATCTGATCTCCTGAAAGTATGATAACATACTCAGGATCATATCTCTCGATAAATGCAATATTCTGATAAATCGCATTGGCTGTTCCCTTGTACCAGTCTGAGCCTGAAGCCTTCTGATACGGTGGCAGTACATGCACTCCTCCATATAATCTATCAAGATCCCATGGCTGTCCATTTCCTATGTACTCATTCAGTACAAACGCTGGTACTGTGTCAATATACCAACTGTATCTATGCCTGAATTAACACAATTAGAAAGCGGAAAATCAATAATTCTGTATTTGCCTCCAAACGGAACTGCCGGCTTTGCAAGTTTCTGCGTCAGTGCATAAAGTCTGGAGCCCTGACCACCGGCAAGAAGCATCGCAACTAGCTCTTTTGCCATATTAAAATCCCCCTTGTTCAATTTTATTAAATTTTTGTTAGCTTTTGCAATTATTTTGGTTTTTTATAATGGTTTATAGTTATATTTTACCACACTTTGGCATTTATGCAATTCAAAATTAACTAAAAAATACTATAATTTTTGTCATTATTTTCCAATTATCTCGCGGTTGTTTATGAACTCGTACGGCACTTCCTGGTACACATAGTAGTTAAGCCAGTTGGAATAAAGTATATTGCCGTGCGACCGCCACTGTAAAAGCGGCTTTTGTGTATCATCATTATCCGGATAGTAATTCACCGGCATATCTATATCAAGCCCTTTTCTTATCCCTCTCGTACTCATTGTGAAGAGTATATCTGTCATACTCAGGATGTCCCATCACGAAAATCTTTTTACCGTCCTGATCCATCAGAAGGAATACTCCGGCATCATCCGACTCCGCAAGTATGGTAAGCTCAGGATGCTTTAATATATCCTCCTTTAAGACCTCGGTATGCCTTGAGTGCGGTGCGTAAAACACATCATCGAAGCCTCTGACAAGTGGGATTTTTCTGTTCTTTACACGGTGCGCATACACACCAAATTTCTTCTTTGGAAGCACACGCTTTGGTATGCCGTAGTGATAATATAATCCTGCCTGTGCACCCCAGCACAGATGAAGTGTGGAGAAAGCATGTGTCTTGCTCCACTCCATTATCTTACATATTTCGTCCCAGTAGTCTACCTCCTCATATTCCATTAGCTCAACAGGCGCTCCTGTGATAATCAATCCATCAAAGTATCTGTCCTTTATATCATCAAAGGTCTCGTAAAACTTATTCAGATGGCTGAGTGACGTGTGAGTAGCCTCGTGAGTCGAAGTAGCTACAAAAGTCACATTGACCTGTATCGGAGTATTTGACAATGAGCGCAGTATCTGAAGCTCAGTATCCTCCTTAAGCGGCATGAGATTTACAATCGCAATCTCCAGCTGTCTGATATTCTGATGTGATGCCCTGTTTTCGTCCATCACAAATATATTTTCTCTCTCAAGTATTTCCTTTACAGGTAAATCATTTTGTGTCTTTATAGGCATTTTATAACCTCTTTTCTAACGCCCAAACATCTCTATAAATGTATCCTCCGAGATGATAGGTATTCCTAATTCTTTTGCTTTTTTATTTTTTGATGAAGTAGATTCAGTGTCGTTGTTTACCAGATAGTCTGTCTTTTTTGACACGCTTCCTGTCACCTTGCCGCCCTGTGACTCCACATATGCCTTAAACTCGCTTCTGTTGGCAAAATCATGCACATCGCCTGTGATAACAAAGGTCTTGCCGTTTAAGCTTCCCTCCGACATATCCTTTATATCGACCTTTTCTATGTCAAGCTCCTTAATCAGTGCTTCAAACATCGCGCTGTTTTTTGGATTTGCATACCATTCAAGTATGGAGCCTGACTTTTCCTGGCCTATACCGTCTATATCCACAAAATCTGTGGCATTTCTCATTCTGTCCGCGAAGCCATCAAAGCCTATTGCGTTGACAATCTTCTTGCCTGCATCGGTACCTATAAGAGGTATACAGAGTGCAAATATCAGATTGACCGGATGGACATGTCTGCTTTTTTCGATGGCAGCCTGCATATTCGTGCACGACTTCTCGCCAAAGCCCTCCATGCTGCTTATCTCATCAAAGTGCTCGGGCAGATGGTATATGTCAGGGAAGTGTTTTATGAATCCCTCATTTATAAATTTTAGCATTGTCTGTACCGAAAGTCCATCTATATCCATTCCGCTTTTGCTGACAAATCTTGAAAACTTTTTGACATTCTTGGCTGTACAGTCAGGATTTGTACAATGCAGTGTCTTCACACCGCTGTTTTTACTTACAAATATGCGTGTCGGATGATGACACACCGGACATTCCTTCGGTATCTCAACTGCTCCCACCGCATCCTTTACAGCTATGCATTTTGGAATAATCTTGTTGGCTTTTATCACGGAAAGGGTACACTCTTTTCCCACTCCAAGCCTTTCTATTTCAGTCAGATTACAAAGTGAAGCTCTCGAAACCGTCGTACCCTCTATCTGCACCGGCTCAAAAACAGCCACCGGCGATATTGTCGAAACCGCACACGACCATTCAATATAACGAAGTCTCGTATCTACAGCCTCATCCTGCCACTTGAAAGCAAAGCCGGCTCTCGTAGCATGATGCCCTGTGACGCTTCCGCCTGCAGCGTAGGCAGTATCATCATAGCATATGACAAGTCCGTCCACAGGCACATCCATCCTGCCACTCTCGACATCCCTTGTCCAGCGTTTTACAGCCGCATCAAGGCCTTCAGCATCTGTTGCCTCCCTTTTAACAACATTGAATTTCATATCACTAAGATAGCTCATTCTATCCCCCATGATATGATATCATCATCTATATGCACGAGTGTAAACGCATAAAACACTACATGTCTGCGCTTCACTTCTTCCACATCATCGAGATTTAATGTACCGGATGCAAGGTTCCTTGGATTGGCATATTTCTCATCATCGTCCTCGATTGTATCATTTAACAGCTTAAAATCCGTGTAGGAAATTGTCGCTTCCCCTCTTACAACCATATGTCCCTTGTATGGTATCTCCTTTGGGAAGCCGCTTATGGCATCCTGCAAAAAGGTGATGTTACTTCCTACAGTTCCATTTCCTCTCGTCAGTATTTTCACAAGCCTGCCACCGTCATATGTGAGCACGAGTGTCAGTCCGTCAAGCTTCCATGAAAGCCAGATTGGCATATCACCTGCCCATTTCTTAAGCTCCTCAATGCTCTTTGTCTTGGCAAGTGAAAGTGCCGGATACTCATGCGGCTCACGATTTCCAGCCTCTGCCTCATAACCTGCATTCTGTGTCGGACTGTCATGGCGGATATATCCTGTCTCTTTTTCAAGCTGTGTAAGCTCATCAAACATTGCATCCCACTCGTAGTTTGGCATTATTTCATCTGCGCCGTTGTAGTAAGCTTTTGACGCGCGGTTAAGACTTTCAACAAGCTCATCTATCTTATCTTTTATTTTGTTATTCTCCATGCTGTAATAATCCCCTGTCTGCTTTACTTTGCTCTTCTATCCTGATATTTCTTATCCGTATGTTTCTTATCCGTATATTTCTTATCAGAATGATCCTTATTCGTATCAGGCATAACCGGCTGATTCGAGGAATCCGCAATCAGTCTTTTGAGCCCCTTGTATTCAAGTGGTGTCACTGCCCTGTACTTTCCTCTTGGCAGGTCACCAAGCTCAATATTCATGATTCTCACTCTCTCAAGCTTAACCACACGGTAGCCAAAGTATTCACACATCCGTCTTATCTGTCTGTTGTAGCCCTGTGTCAGAATAATCTTAAACTGCTTTGAGGACAGCTTTTTCACATGGCACTTTCTGGTTGTCACACCAAGCTCTACAAGCGGTACGCCTCCTGCGAGCCCTCTGATGAAGCTGTCAGATATTGTTTTGTTTACTGTGACAATATACTCTTTTTCGTGTCTGTTGCCGGAGCGCATCATCTTATTTACTATCTCGCCATTGTTGGTCAGAAGTAAAAGTCCCTCTGAATCCTTATCCAGCCTGCCAATGGGATAAATGCGCTTTGGGTAATTAAGATAATCTATCACGTTGTTTTTTTCCCTTTTTTCTGCTGTGCAGACTATGCCGGCCGGCTTATTGAGGGCAATCAGTATCATCTCTTCTTCCTTTGATACTACCTGTCCATTATATGTGACAGTCTGCCCCTTTAGAACTCTGTCACCTGTCTTTGCTGTCACGCCGTCTATTCCTACTTTGCCGGCTTCTATCTGCCTGTCTGCCTCACGCCTTGAGCACACGCCCGCTTCACTGAGGAATTTATTTATTCTTACACCATTTTCTTCCATACCATATCCTCTTTTTAGATTGCTTTATCCGATATACATAAACCAAACAGCAGCCTTTTCTACTCTTTACAGCAGCCATTTGCTATGTAGATTAAAACACGGAGACCTTTAAGCCTCCGTGTTGCTTCTTATGATTGTATGCACATCTGTTACTTTATATTGCTTTTACTGTCCTACTGTCTGGAGATTCTCTGTCTTGATATAAGCTCTGCCATTTGTTCCGGCGCTGTAGGATACTATAGTCCAGTCTCCCTCTGTGCCATATGCTGTAAGTGTTACCTGTTCCTTTAAGAGACCAAGCTCCTTTGCATCTGTGCTTGCACCGTCACGTACCTTTACAACATCCTTTGTCACTACCTGATACTCAGCCGGTGCCTGTGGCTGCTCGGCTGTCTGCTGATTGGCTGCATTTGTATCTGTGGTCTGTCCTGCGTTAGCATCCGTGGTCTGCTGGTCTGTGGTCTGTCCTGCATTTGCATCCGTAGTCTGCTGGTCTGCAGTCTGTCCGGCATTTGCATCTGTAGTCTGCTGGTCACTACTTAGTGATGCATCATCTGCCTGCTGTGTATCTGCCTCTGTCGTCTGTGTGTCTGCATCAGACTTCTTTAAATTGGCAATGCCTGACGATGTGTACCACTGCTTTATAGCACCTGTGAGTGTTGTCTCAAGCATAGTCTTTAAATTGGCATCAGAACCGACCGCCTGCTCATATGCCTTTTGTACCTCCTCATGAAGGTCTGCAAACTCAGATGAAGCAGTATACTTAGAAATAAGCTCCATAATATCGTCATCGAGTTCATTCTCACAGTATGTTCTGTTGAAATTACTGTATACATTGTTTATAAAAAGCTTTCCGTCCTTATCTGTCTCTATATAAAAGAAGTCAAGTGTAGGTGCCTGTGTATCAACTCCCGTAAACTTTATGCTGTTTTTAACAGACACAAAGTATGTTCCCTTTTTCAAACCATTCTTGGTGTAAGGTGTAATGTCATTGACTGACTCATAGTACTGGCTGACAACACCAATATAGCTCTTCTCATTGTCGCTCATAGGTGTCGCAAGCTTGCCAAGTGTATCAAGGTCATCACCCACGTATGCCTTGTAATAATCAGCAAGTAATGTGCTGATATCATCCTTGGCGTCATTTGTGTAATCCTTTTCAAACTCAAAATCCTTCACCGAAATCTCTGTCTGTGATCCGGCTTCAGTATTGGATTGTCTGCCATTATTGCCTCCTGCGACAACTACTATAAGTATAAGTATGAGTCCTACAAGTACACCTGCTACTCCAACGTATTTTTTATTTTCTGCGCAAAACTGCTTTATATTATCCAATGTTTCCTTGTTAAAAAAGTCCTTCATATGGTTCCTCCATTAACCCAACATATCAAAATCAAAGTATGTGACCGACGCGAATCGAACGCGCACTCGCCGGAGTCGGAGTCCGGAATTTTATCCATTAAACTACGGTCACAAAAAAAGTTACCAACTATTTATATCACATCTTTTACTTTTTTTCAATGTTACTTTTTTCTTATTATAGTCTTTTAGTGTTTTATTATAACTTTTTATGCATACTATTATAATTGATAAAAATTTGACAATATATTTCATTTATCTTATTATTTAACTGTTTGGGCATTATATATTGGAAATTTTTTCCGATATGCCATAAAAATATACCATTTTAATTAATACAATTACTATTTATATAAGGAGCAGTATTATGAGTTTCACATTTTTAAACCAGCTTCCAACTCCTGCACAGATTAAGGAGGAATATCCTCTGTCAAAGGAGCTTACCGAGCTTAAAGCGAAGCGCGATGCAATGATTTCAGATGTTATCTGCGGAAAAGATGATAGATTTCTCGTCATTATCGGACCATGTTCAGCCGACAACGAGGATTCAGTCTGCGACTATGTCAGCCGTCTGACAAAGATTCAGGAGGATGTAAAGGACCGCGTAATCATCATCCCTCGTGTATATACAAACAAACCAAGAACAACCGGCGAGGGCTACAAGGGAATTGCCTCACAGCCTGACCCTGAGAAGGCTCCTGACATGGTTGAGGTCTTATCGCCATGAGAAAAATGCACATCCGTGCCATCGCAGAGAGTGGACTCACCTGTGCAGATGAGATGCTTTACCCTGAGAACTGGGGCTATGTTGAGGATCTTCTCTCATATGTGGCAATCGGCGCTCGTTCTGTTGAGGATCAACAGCATCGTCTCACCGTCAGCGGCTTCGATGTGGCCAGCGGCATGAAAAACCCTACAAGCGGTGATTTTTCCGTCATGCTCAATTCTGTTTACGCAGCACAGCACCCACATCATTTTGTTTACAGAGGCTATGAGGTTGAGACATCAGGAAATCCTCTGACTCACGTTGTTTTAAGAGGTGCTGTCAGCAAGCATGGCAACACTACAACAAACTACCATTACGAGGACTTAATCCGTCTGCACGAAATGTACGACAAGATGGACGTTGTCAACCAGGCGGCTATCATCGATACTAACCATTCCAACTCCGGAAAGAAGTTCAAGGAGCAGATTCGTATCGCCAAGGAAGTTATGCACAACAGACAGCTTTCCTCTGATATCAAATCACTTGTCAAGGGTCTTATGATTGAGAGCTATATCGAGGAGGGCAGCCAGAAGATTGGTGAGCATGTCTACGGAAAATCCATCACCGATCCATGTCTAGGATGGGAGGATTCAAAGAAGCTTATCTACGACATTGCAGAAATGAATTCTTAAACCACAAATTATACATACATTTTTTTTACAAAACACAAGCCACAGGAGTATATATCCTGTGGCTTGCATTATTTTGTCGGTTTATTATTTAATCATATTACTATAAGCAAGAACTGCACTGACTGTTTTGGAATCCTGGATTTTTCCGGCATAAATCATGTCGCACAGCTCCTTTAGAGTGTATATTTCTACATCGATTGACTCGGCATCATCCAGATGCTGCTCGCCCTTTTTCAGGTTTTTAGCAAGATAGACATCTACTTCTTCGTCGCAAAAGGCAACTGTTGTGCGAAGTGAAAGTAAAAACGAGATATCATCAGAGCTGTAGCCCGTCTCCTCCTTAAGCTCCCTTTCTGCACACAGTCTGGTATCTTCTCCCACAAAGTCTCTGCAGCCGGCCGGAATCTCTATTGTCTCCCTCTCGAGAGCATTTCTATACTGACGCACCATGATTATCCTGCCGTCATCAAGCACCGGAAGCACTGCCGCAGCGCCCTTTCTGTGTGAAACAAAATCCCATTCCTCAGTCTTACCGTTTGCAAACTGCATTGTATCCTTGTATATATCGAGTATTGAGCCCTTATATACAAGCTCTCTTTTTTGCCGTTTCATTTCATCAATCATTTTTCCTGTTTACCTTCTAAATAATATAAATTCAGAGTTACCGTTTTGATTAGAAATCCACCTCTGTGTCATAATAGCAGCATTTGAGAAGCTTCTCCATCTCCTCCTGGCTTGGCTGGCGAGGATTTGAGCCTGTACAAGCATCAAGGATAGCATTTGCAGCAATCTCAGGAAGTCTCTCAAGGAATACCTCCTCCGGTACAAAGCCCTGCTCTGTTGGATAGCTGTCTGCTCCGTAATTCTTGATGCAGTGTGGGATATTCAGATCATCATTCATGCCACGTAAGTATTTGATAAGAAGCTCAACCTTCTCATCAAGTGTCTCTCCCCCCAGTTTCATGAAATCTGCTATTACGCCATAGCGTTCCTTCGCTGCCTCATCCTTTGCATTAAAAGCAATAACCTTTGGCAGATACATGGCATTGGCTGCTCCGTGGATGATATGTGCACCATAATCAGCAAAAGCTGCGCCTGTCTTGTGTGCCATGGAATGAACTATTCCAAGTAGTGCGTTGGAGAATGCCATTCCTGCCAGACACTGCGCATTGTGCATCGCATCTCTCTTTGCCATATCACCATTGTATGAATCAATCAGGTCATGCTGTATCATCTCTATTGCATGGAGTGCAAGCGGATCTGTAAAGTCACTGTTGGCTGTTGATACATATGCTCGATGGCATGTGTCATGGCATCCATTCCTGTGTGTGCAACAAGCTTCTGTGGCATTGTCTCTGCAAGCTCAGGGTCTACGATTGCAACATCAGGTGTAATCTCAAAGTCTGCGATTGGATACTTGATACCCTTCTCATAATCTGTGATGATTGAGAACGCAGTAACCTCAGTTGCTGTACCTGATGTGGATGAAATAGCACAGAAATGTGCCTTCTTTCTAAGCTTTGGAATACCAAATACCTTGCACATATCCTCGAATGTGATATCCGGATACTCGTACTTAATCCACATAGCCTTAGCTGCATCTATAGGTGATCCACCACCAATTGCTACAATCCAGTCCGGTTCAAACTCAGCCATGGCAGCCGCACCTTTCATGACTGTCTCAACTGACGGATCCGGCTCAATTCCCTCAAAAAGCTTTACCTCCATGCCTGCTTCCTTCAAATAAGCCTCGGCTTTGTCTAAAAAGCCAAATCTCTTCATTGAGCCTCCGCCCACACAGATAATAGCCTTCTTTCCCTCAAAGCTCTTTAATGCCTCAAGCGCACCCTTTCCGTGATATAAATCTCTTGGTAATGTAAATCTCTGCATTGTAAAACCCTCCATATGATATTTTTTATATAGTTTCTCCCTTGTAATATTTATAAATATTGCAGCCATCAAATACTTAATAGTTGCTAAATATTACACTTACCATTTTATAACATTTTACTAATTTTGTCACGTACCATTATCTATTTTTGTGAATACAGGATATCTTATACATATATTTTTATGCAATATATACAATTATCTTCAGTAGTAATGAACAGTTACCGATAATTTATTTCATACCATAAGCACTACATTGTAAAAATCGGCTGCATTTACGTTTTTATTTTTTACAAAAAAGAAAAGGCTTCATTAAGAAGCCTTTCCAAATGTACATGTTATTATGTCAAACCGACAATACGCTAATGCTCTACTTTGCGTAATCCACTATACGTGACTCACGTATTACATTAACCTTTATCTGACCCGGATACTCTAACTCAGACTCAATCTGCTTAGATATGTCTCTGGCCATGATAACCATGTCGGCATCGCTGACCTGCTCAGGAACTACCATAATACGAATCTCTCTACCTGCCTGAATAGCAAAAGATTTCTCTACCCCTTTATAACCATTTGTGATGTCCTCTAACTGCTGAAGACGATTTGAATATGTCTCCAAAGTCTCTCTTCTTGCACCCGGACGTGCCGCACTGATTGTATCAGCTGCCTGCACGAGACATGCAATAAGTGACTCCGGTTCAACATCACCGTGATGTGATTCTACTGCATTAATCACAAGTGGTGACTCTTTGTATTTCTTACATAATTCGGCACCGAGCTGGATATGTGAACCCTCCATCTCGTGATCTACTGCCTTACCTATATCATGTAATAAGCCTGCACGCTTTGCCATTCTGACATCCTCACCAATTTCAGCAGCCAGTAAGCCAGTCAGCTGTGCAACCTCGATAGAATGCTTTAACGCATTCTGACCGTAGCTTGTTCTAAACTTCATCTTTCCAAGAAGACGCACAAGCTCCGGGTGAATACCATGTATGCCCACCTCAAGTGTGGCAGCCTCACCCTCTTCACGAATCATATTATCGACTTCTTTTTGAGCCTTCTCAACCATCTCCTCTATACGGGCCGGATGGATTCTTCCGTCAACAATAAGCTTCTCAAGAGCTATTCTTGCAACCTCTCTTCTAATTGGATCAAAGCTTGACAAGATAACTGCCTCAGGTGTGTCATCTATAATCAGATCTACACCTGTCATAGTCTCGAGAGTACGGATATTACGTCCCTCTCTTCCTATGATACGTCCCTTCATCTCATCATTCGGAAGCGATACTACTGAAATAGTAGTCTCAGACACATGGTCTGCTGCACATTTCTGAATAGCTGTAACCACGTAATCCTTAGCCTTACGGTTTGCCTCTTCCTTTGCTTTGTTTTCCATTTCCTTAATCATTTTTGCAGTATCAAGTTTTACATCTTCTTCAATGGTCTTTAAGAGATATTCTTTAGCTTGCTCGGAGGTTAATCCAGAGATTCTTTCAAGTTCCTGTAAACGCTGCTCGTTAAGCTTTGATATTTCAATCTTCTGCTTCTTGAGTTCCTCTTCCTTAACTGCAAATCCGGCTTCACGCTTCTCTATAGCTTCGAGCTTCTTGTCGACATTTTCTTCCTTCTGAACGATACGACGCTCATTACGGGAAATCTCGTTTCTACGCTCTTTGATTTCCTTATCCAGATCATTCTTAGCCTTAATAGACTCTTCCTTGATCTCAAGCATAGACTCGCGCTTCTTTTCCTCCGCAGTCTTTACAGCCTCATCAATGATTCCTCTTGCCTTCTCCTCAGCATTTCCAATCTTGGAGTTAGCAGATTTCTTCTCGTATGAAGCGGCTGCAAACCATACAATCAATGCAGTAATAATAATAGAAACTACAGCAGTAATGATATACGGTAGCATTACAGGAGCACCTCCTTTATTAAATTTTCATTGTATTTCACAAATTACAACAATTAAATTCTATACTTTTTGGTGCAAATTGTCAAGGTAATTGTGACCTCATTGCAGAAAGAATCTGGCTGCTCTTAAAGCCCCTGCGCATAAGAAACTGGTATATCCTGCGAAACTCCTTTTCATCACAGTTGTCAGGATCATAGTGTTTCTTTTCAAGCAGCTTTGCTATATGTTTCTCTTCATCAGCAGTGTATTCGCTGTCTATGGCACAATTTATATCATCTCTGCCTATGCCCTTTGCCATAAGCTTCTGCTCCAGCTGCCTGCGGCTTAAGCTGTCCTGATGATATCTGACATATGTGGAAGCAAATCTGTAATCATCAAGATAATGAAAGCTCTTGACATAATCTATCGCTGCATCCACACAGCAATCCGGATATCCGCCCTGTGTGAGCTTTTCCCTAAGCTTTCTTTCACTCCTGTCCATCTGTTCAAGCAGATGCAGTGCTCTCTTTTTGGCTCTCTTTCCTACCACCTCAGTTATCAGCTTTTCATAATCCGCTTCACTGATAAAGCTCCCTCCATAATAGAGTACCGCACGGCCTCTGTACGGTACAGCACACATGTCGTGCCATTATCAAAGTTCGTGCGGTATTTGCCTTTACCAATATTCTCATATCCGGTAATCTCTATCATATATAACCCTGCTCACTTATTATTCTTCTGCTTCAGGCTTTTCAGAGTCTTCCTGTACTGCAGCATCTTCATCCTCAGGCTGTGTAAAGTAAAAATCCCTTACCTTTGCCTCAAGCATATCAAAAAATGCCGGATTCTCATGAATATAAGTCTTTGCATTCTCACGACCCTGTCCTATCTTGTCTCCCTCGTATGCGTACCATGCACCGGATTTGTTGACAATGCCTGCATTTACTGCAAGATCAAGCACATCTCCTTCTCTTGAGATACCCTGACCAAACATGATATCAAACTCTGCCTCCCTGAAAGGAGGAGCTATTTTATTCTTAACAACCTTTACGCGGACATGGTTGCCGACTATCTCACCGCCCTGCTTGAGTGACTCAGTTCTTCTGACATCAAGACGCACTGATGAATAGAACTTTAATGCCCTTCCACCTGTGGTAGTCTCAGGATTTCCAAACATCACACCTACCTTCTCACGAAGCTGATTGATGAATATAACGATACAATTTGATTTACTGATAACCGCCGTGAGCTTACGGAGCGCCTGGCTCATAAGTCTCGCCTGAAGACCCACATGGGAATCACCCATATCTCCGTCAATCTCGGCCTTTGGTACGAGTGCCGCAACTGAATCGACAACCACGATATCCACGGCGCCGGAACGCACCATGGTCTCTGTTATCTCAAGTGCCTGCTCACCGCAGTCCGGCTGTGAAATATAGAGATTGTCAATATCAACACCTATATTTCTGGCATATACAGGGTCAAGCGCATGCTCTGCATCTATAAAGCCTGCGATGCCGCCTCGCTTCTGTACCTCTGCAACACAGTGGAGTGCAACCGTTGTCTTACCTGATGACTCCGGTCCGTACACCTCAATAATCCTACCCTTCGGAAGACCTCCGAGTCCTAATGCAATATCAAGGCTTAATGAGCCTGTAGGTACTGTCTCTACATTCATATTGGCTGAATTGTCACCAAGCTTCATGACAGAGCCCTTTCCGTATTGTTTCTCAATCTGCGCAATGGCAGCGTCTAATGCTTTTAATTTATCTTCCTTTGCCATAATAATCTCCTATTCTCTCGCGAACAAACGTTCGTTCTGTTATTATAATAATACACTTCTATTCAATTGTCAACTAATAAATTGGAATAATTACAGAATCAGATAGCTGCCCGTGCTGCTGTTTGTGCCTCACGCTATACTCTAAAACAGCTATAGCTAAAATACTCAAAAATATACAAATAAAACATAATTAAAAAGACAGTTGCTTTCACAACTGTCTTCATTATACACATAATCTCTCACTAACGTCAAGTCCAAATTCAACCTTGAAATCCTTACCTAGTTTCTTCCAAACTCAGTAAGCACAAGTCCGTCATTTCTATCGAGTGTCATGCCGATGCTCCACTCATTGATGAACAGAAGAAGCGGATTGCCCTTCATGTCGACAACCTTCTTCATATCGCTTGTTCCGTTAATTGTATCTACATTGACCTCATCCTTGTTCTCAATCCATCTGATATGCTCATATGGCAGATTCTCAAGTCTGATCTGCACATTGTACTCATTTTCAAGTCTGAATTTAAGCACGTCAAACTGAAGCACACCGACCACGCCGACTATAATTTCTTCCATGCCGCCCTTGTACTCCTGGAACATCTGGATAGCACCCTCCTGCGCTATCTGTGTGACACCCTTTACAAACTGCTTTCTCTTCATGGAATCAACAAGTGATACCCTCGCAAAATGCTCAGGTGCAAATGTCGGGATGCCCTCAAACTCAAATTTATCCTTTGCTGTCGTGAGCGTATCTCCTATAGAGTATACGCCCGGGTCAAACACACCTATGATGTCGCCCGCATATGCCTTGTCCACTATTTTTCTCTCATCTGCCATCATCTGCTGCGGCTGTGAAAGCTTTAGGCTCTTGCCTCCCTGCACATGGTATACCTCCATACCGGCTGTAAACTGTCCGGAGCAGATTCGCATAAATGCTATTCTGTCCCTGTGATTTTTATTCATGTTGGCCTGAATTTTGAATACAAATGCAGAAAAATCCTCTGAAAAAGGATCAATCATTCCGATGTCAGATTGTCTTGCTGTCGGTGCATATGTCATCTTAAGGAAATGCTGTAAAAATGTCTCAACACCAAAGTTTGTAAGAGCAGAGCCGAAAAATACAGGTGAAAGTTCTCCCTTTGTGACAAGATCCATATCAAAATCGGCACTGGCGCCATCCAGCAGCTCAATCTCATCCATGAGCTGACTTTTAAATTCCTCTCCTATCTCATCGGAAAGAGCCGGATCATCTATATGGATGATCTTCTCAGAGCCCTCCTTTGTACCCTTTAAGGTATCTGCAAAGGTCATGACCTCCTTGCTGTTTCTGTCATACACGCCCTTAAACTGCTTTCCTGAGCCTATCGGCCAGTTGATAGGACATGTCGCGATGCCCAGCTCTTTTTCGATGTCATCGAGAAGCTCAAACGTATCGTTGGCATCACGGTCCATCTTGTTTATGAATGTAAAAATCGGGATATGTCTCATGACACAGACCTTAAAGAGCTTTCTGGTCTGTGCCTCAACACCCTTGCTCGCATCAATTACCATGACTGCCGAATCGGCTGCCATGAGTGTACGGTATGTGTCCTCTGAGAAATCCTGGTGTCCCGGTGTATCAAGATATTGATGCAATATCCGTCATAATTAAACTGTAATACAGATGAAGTAACCGAAATACCTCTCTGCTTTTCTATTTCCATCCAGTCTGAAACAGCATGCTTTGCCGTAGCCTTTCCCTTTACCGAGCCGGCCTGGTTTATTGCCCCTCCGTACAAAAGAAACTTCTCTGTCAGAGTAGTCTTTCCTGCATCCGGATGGGAAATTATTGCAAATGTTCTTCTTTTTTCTATTTCCTGTCTTAAGTTATCCACTGATATTTCCTCCAAACAAAATCAGAGTATAGTATAGCTTAAAACGGTTCCCATTTCAAGACACTAAAAATTTATGTATCAGTCCATCGTCGATATGACAATATTTGATGCCCCGATATTTGTCTTGCGCTTGATAATGTCCTCTATCTGAGCTCTCTTTTCATCAGTTACATCTTCCTTTCCCACAATCACATCACAGCATTCATCACTGAGACTTACCACAGCATTCTTAAACCCCTTTGCCTCCAGCATCATCTGGCATCCTCCTCCATCTGTGCATTTTCTGTCAGCTTCACCATGCATCGACCGCGCTCTTCTTCTCTGCCTCTGACACTCCTGCATCATCGATAATCTTCTGCAGAGCCTCCTTGTTCTTTGAGCGCACCTGCTCGCGTCCCAGCTTCACCTGTGCCACACACTCCTCGCTCTCTGTGGATGCACTTGTCAGTACCGTTTCGCCGGCATTTAATATTTCCTCTGTCGAGTCTGTCTCAAGCGCAACCTCATCTGATGCCTGTGTATCCTCACATTCCTTAGACTCCTTTGTATCCGCCTTTCCATTTACAGCTTCGATTTCAGTGGAAAGCACATCCTTTGCATTCATAAAGGTATCCCTGTTATCATAGCTTATGTAACCGACCACTGCCAAAAGAAGTGCAAGTGTCGTAATAATTATCTGATTCTTATGGCTGCCTTTCTTCACTTTTATTCCTCCCTGGATATCATTTTTGCTATTTTTATTTTATGCATGGGCACATCAAATAATGCAGAAACCGCATTAGAAATATCGTTGTTTACCTGTGGGCTTCCTCCGCCCTGCGCTACCACAAGCACTCCTGAAACAGCCGGTTTGTCCGTGCTTGTGACATAAGGTACGCTTGCATCCTCGTCATCGTATATAACCGTAGTCTTTTCAATGCTCTCCGAGGTCTCCTTAGTATCCTTATCCACTATCCTTGTGCCATCGTCTGACAGCGTAATCATCACAGATACCTCACCCACACCGTCTATCCTTTCAAGAATACCCTCAAGCTTTTTTTCAAGCAGCTTCTCATATTCTTCATCATCGCAGGTGCTTTCACTTACTGACTTGGCTTTAGCTTTCTTTTGTGAATTACTACAGGTCTTTTTATCCTCTTTTACCGGAAGCACCACAATAAGAAGCAGTACTCCAACAAGTAAAATCACTATGTAGTCAGTTTCTTCAGCTTCGAAAGCCGTAAACAAATCTGTCGTATCCGCGTCATATTCATACGAAATCCCCTCTATTTTCTTTGTAAGCTCAGCAAATCTCATGTCATATTCATACCCTGCCGCAAGAGGCTTTAGAATAATGACCGCCAAAAACACCCCAAGCATAAACCTAAAGTACCTCCTGTACTGCTCCTTTGGCGTTAAATATGTCATTACCATGAAAAAAAACGCCAGATACAAATAACTCTTCATGCCCTATCAACCTCCCATAAAGCTTGTAGATGCACATACTATCGCAATCACTATAAAAAACAATATAGATGCATCTCTTATCACGATATAATACAGATTTCCTGCCCTGGCAACGGCTTCTATGCCTCCACAATCCTGTTGTCTGAAACCGGCTGCAGCGCAGCGGAAAGCAATCTGTACATCAGCGAAAAGATTAGTGTTTTTACAAGCGGGGTCAGCACAATGAAAAAGAGCACGATAATCGCCGCCATACCAACACTGTTTTTTATGAGCATCGCACAGCCAAGCATGATTTCACCTGCACCTGCCAAGCCTCCCCACACCCGGTATCGCCTGAAAACTTTTTAAGATAAGGCTTTCCGATATTTTGTCCTTTGCGGGAGCAATCATGGCCTGGACTATGCCTATGCCTGCCACTATCTTTATGGATGCCTTCATTATTTTTGTAACTGCTGATTCAATAAACTCGGCAAGCTTTTCAAGCTTCTTTTCACTTGATACGTGATTGAGCACCTCAAGCACCAGAAACAGATGAATTCCCGGTATGAGCACCAGCTTTATAAGCCACTCCACTACATAAATGAGCACAAATGCCAGCATGTAAAAGCCTGATGCCGAAAATCCTTTTCCGGACGCAAGAAGTACTGTCGCATATGCCGGCACAAGCGCTGTAAGATAAGTCAAAAGCACATCAATACAGCCCTTTGCCACATCAGACAGCACAAAAAAAGATGCCATAAGCATTGATATGACCGATGCATACATAAACAGAAAGCTTACATTGTATACATAATCCTGCCTCCAGAAAATAAGCCTTGAAAACACCATAAAAAGTATCGTATAGCACAGCACATTTATAATAACAGCTTCACCGCCGCTATCTCATAAAAAAACAGCTCATAAATATACTCACAGATTTTTTCACCTGCCTTTTGATCTCCTGCCAGAATGGCATCCACTATATCCGAAAACGATAGTCTGTCCGGCAGATAATCCTTTGAATATTTTTCAATCTCTGACATATCTATTTTTTCAAGCATCTGCTGCTCAATTTTATCTGTGATTTCGGTGTCCGACGCATACACAAAACACTGCGGCAAAAACACTACAGTCAATATGATTATTATCAAAATATATTTTTTGCAAATCAAAACAGCTCTCCAATCAGCTCTATCAGACAAGACATCACCGGAATTGACATCACAACAATTGCTCCCTTCGCAAAAAGCTCTATCTGCGATGCAATTGCGCTATGACCACAGTCCTTACAGATTGAGGATGAAACTCCGCAATATATGCAATCCCAAGCATCTTTACCATAGTGACAAAAAATGCCGGTTCCACAGGAAGCTTTGAAAGAAGTCCTTTAAAAAACTCAATTGTCGTGCCGAGCCGCTCCAATGCAAAAGCAAAAATTATAGTGCCGCAGGCACTGAAAGAAGCATTGAAAGCTCAGGCTGTCACGCTTTAAAAGCACTGCAAAAAATACTGCCGCAATTCCTATTATCCCAATCTTCAACATATTACAAAGAAAACATATCCTGCATTGCCTTAAACAGCTCACTTATATATGGCACAATCCAAAACAATACAATAACAAGCCCGGCCAGACTAAGCAGGAAAGTCATTTCCTCCCTTCCACTGTGTTTTAAGACCTGTCCGAGCACCGTAATCACTATTCCAAGTGCTGCTATCTTAAAAATAATCGAAATCTCCATCATCAAGTCCTTTCATCGCATACAACAATATGTTTAATCGGATTACCACATTTTTATACAAACATTTTTATATAAGCATTATTGATATCATAATCCCTCCCAAAATCCCCACCGGACAGATCACCTTCATTTTTTCAACATAATCTTTCCTGTAAAAATCTATCTGTTTATGTATGTCCAAAGCACATTCCTTAAGCCGCTGCTCCATCGCAGCTGCATTTTTTTCAAAGAATGCACCTCCCATTTCAACTATCATTTTCTTTATTTTTTCATCAGATACCCTGCCCCAAAGCACCTTCTCCCACACAGCCTTCCAGCCCTCCTCCCCGCTTTTACAGCTCCTGTTTGAAAGCACTTCTCCCATTCTCCTGCATCCCTCATTAAACACCTCGCTTTTTCCTCTTATACTGTTAAAAAACTGTGGTGCCTTCATTCTTTCTCCTGCCAGATAAAATGCCCCCTTTTCAAGCAAAAGCATAAAATCATACAGCATCGCTATATCTGCCTTTTTTCTTTTGCTGTAATCGTTTATCAGCCCGATACCGCAAACAGTACTGTACAAAAGCCTGTAAGCTTCATCATAAATGCTATAGCGCCTCACCCCTTTTTCATCATGGTCTATAAACACAAACCGTTCTATGGCATGTGGCAGAATTTTTCTTCGCAGATCATCTGCATTGGTGCCATGTACACTGCCAAGTATCCTTATTCCGCAACTCACAAGCTGGTTTAGTGCCTCGATATCGCTTTCTCCCCCCAGTTCATCCACTGCAATCACATCCGGTGACATAGAGCGCAAAAGCATCCTCATGCCAAGTGACTTCGGACAGTTATCCAGCACATCACTGGAATTGCCTATATCGTTTTGAGCCACTCCCAAGTAGCACGCTGCTATCTCCGAGCGCTCATCGACCACCGACACCTTAAGAGCTTTTTTTCCGTCACAGCCATCTGAAAGTATCCTTATGCAGTCTCTTAAAAATGTTGTTTTTCCTTCTCCCGGCCGTGATATAACCAATGTATTGTAAATGCTGTTTCATCCCGGATATAAGGCATCAGCGGCATTGCAACGTCCCTTATCTGATGGGCAATTCTGATATTTAAGGACGCTATCTCACTGACTGCTGTAACCTTTCCTCCATCGCAGCCCATCTGCCCTGCAATTCCCACACGATGACCTCCCTCCACTGTAAAATAGCCTGCTGCAAGCTGCGGTGCTATCGCGTGGAATGAATATCCGCTCAGATAATTTATCATCTCCTCAATATCTCTATGTGAGATATACACTCCGGCTCTACATCCTCCCGCAAACATATACTGCACCTGCTTTCCGGCGCGCACCCTGATTTCCTCCAGACCACACGGCATGTACGCTTCTGCCTCAGCTTCATCTTTTGTGGCAGATAATCAATTATATCCATATTTTTCACTCCTTATCGCCACTTCGGTGGCAGGTCGGGATGGGCTCACGCGTGTGGCTGCAGTGTCGCAGATGCTACACTGCGCTATTAAGACTCTGTATAAATTATGCAGTAAATACTTCTATGCCTGACGAAACCGTCGATACTCGCCGTCCGGGCTCGATATCTCCTTGCCTCGGCTTCCATGCTCGGCATTTCTGTGCTTCAAAGCATAATTTAACAGACTCTAAATAGCTCCGCTATACGCTTCTGCGACACTGCAGCCACACGCGTGAGCCCTATCCCGACCTGCCACCGACAGTTATTCAAATTAAAAAAGGACACAGACGATTCTGATAAATCATCTATGTCCTATTTATATTACATGTCCAATTGTTTTAGAACGTGAAAATTATTATTTTTTACATCCTGTCAGGAGCTGAGAATCCAAGCATATCGATACAAGCCTCAAGTATCTCCTTTGTGAGCACAAGCAGCGAAATATATGACTTCTTAAGCTCTTCATTCTCCTCAGAAAGAATCTTTGTGTCATGGTAGAAGCCGTTGAATGCGTTGGCAAGCTCGTAGATGTATGCACATATCTTGTGTGGTGCAGACTCCTCGTATGCACTCTCAATTGTAGCATTGAACTTTGCCAGAGAGAGCATGAGATTCTTCTGTCCTGCATTGACTGCCGGCATGATCGCATCCTTCAGTGCGCTGATGTCGCCACCCTTTGCCTCATACTTTGAGAGGATTGACTTGATACGCACGATTGTATAAAGGATATATGGACCTGTGTTACCCTCAAAGGATGTGAATCTGTCGATATCAAAGATGTAATCCTTGCTCGCCTGATTAGACAAATCACCATACTTGACTGCTGCAAGCGCAACAGTTTTGGCTGTCTGCTCAGCCTCTGCCTCGTCAATATTTAAATTCTCTTTTTCCTTCTGGTTTTCCTTAATCTTATTGAGCATCTCATCGTCAATTTCCTTGAGGAGGTACTCAAGACGCATTACTCCACCGTCTCTTGTCTTGAAAGGCTTGCCGTCCTTACCGTTCATGGTTCCAAAGCCGATATGTACAAGCTCTGTAGTATCAGGTACTATGCCTGTCTTTCTTGCACAGCGGAACACCTGGATAAAGTGCATTGACTGACGTGCGTCTGCCAGATAAATCACACGGTCAGGGTTGTTCTCCTTCATACGCATAACAAGTGTTGCAAGGTCTGTAGTGCTGTAAAGTGAGGCTCCGTCAGACTTTAGGATGATACATGGCGGAATCTCCTTTGTATCTGTATCCTCCTTCACATCCACAACCAAAGCGCCCTCACTCATATGTGCAAAGCCCTTTTCCTTCATCATTTCAACCATCCCAGGTACATATGGCTGTGCATCCGACTCGCCCTTCCACAGCTCAAAATGAACATTCAGATTCTCATAATTTCTCTTAAGATCTGTTACAGAGACATTCATGATATGTGAAAGCAGCGCCTGATAGCCTCTCCTGCCTCCCTGAAGCTCCTTTGTGGCAAGAAGAGCTGCCTCCTTGAAGCTCTCATCTGATTTTGACTTACCGCTGGCTGTCGGATAGATGTCCTCAAGCTCTGATATGGTAAACGGTGCCTCCTTCGGGTACTCTCCTGTATAGCTCTCATCAAAATAAACGAGGTCAGGCTTTCTCTCGCGAAGCTCTGTGATGATAAGTCCCATCTGAAGTCCCCAGTCACCGAGATGCACATCACCAATCACATTGTGTCCCATGAACTTTGCGATACGCTTAACGCTCTCTCCGATTACTGCTGAACGAAGGTGTCCTACATGAAGAGGCTTTGCGACGTTTGGTCCGCCGTAATCCACTACTATGGTGAGTGGCTTTTTAGCCTTCTCCAAGCCGTATCTGCCCTCGTCATCCTTCATATCGTTCATATATTTTGCCAGAAAAGCGGTATCCATTTTGATATTAAGAAATCCCGGCTTTACTGATTCTACTGACTCAAACATCTCATCTGACTCAAGGAGCGCCGCTACCTTGTCCGAGATCATAAATGGTGCACACTTATACTCTTTTGCTGCTGCCATTGCTCCGTTGCACTGGAACTCACAAAGGTCCGGTCTGTTTGAAAGTGTAACCTTTCCGTACTTCTCGTCATATCCTGCACTGACGAATGCCTTTGTCACTTCCTCTGATATCAAATTAATCAGTTTTTTCATTGTATTCCTCCTGATATATAGCTGTTTTGCGTCAAACAGCGAATATATTTATATTAGCACACAAATGAATTGCTTTCAATATCAACCGTCATTTTTGCCTTCTGAGTAAATATTAACCGGCAACGCAACCTTGCATTTGCACCCCCAAAGGAGTATGATTTCATATGAAAATTTAAAGGAGGTCTTATCAATGAAGATAAAAACCAAACAAATAACCGTTACTGCAATTATGCTGGCAATCTGCCTTGTCAGCCAGTTTTTTAAGAACTTAAGCGTATACATCACAGGTCCAATCATTAATGCTGCTTTAATACTTACCGTACTCTATGCCGGAATGGCATGTGGCATTATCCTAAGCATTATCACACCTGTCACATCATTTTTCATCACAGGAAGTCCTGTTATGGCGGCTATCCCTGCGATGTTTCCATGTATCATGATAGGAAATATCATTCTTGTGGTATGTGTGGGACTGCTTCGCAAAAAATGCGGTAAAGCTGCCGATTTTCCCGTATCAATTGCAATAGGTGCCATACTAAAGGCTCTTTTCATGGGAATAGCCATTGCACTTATCATTCTACCTGCATTTTTGCCTGCTCCAATGCACAAGATGCTGCCGGTATTACAGCTTCAGTTTTCAGTGACACAGCTTATCACCGCTGTTATCGGAGGTGTATATGCAGTCATAATTGCGGCTGTGCTTAAAAAAACTTCTTTAGCACAGGCAGACTAAATATTCAATTATCTGCTTATGCTTCCAGATATCCGTGCATATTTTTAAGCGCATTTTTCTCAAGCCTTGATACCTGTGCCTGAGAGATATTTATCTCCTCCGCCACCTCTATCTGTGTCTTGCCCTCGAAAAAACGCAGCTTAATAATCTGTCTCGCTCTGTCATCAAGCAGCTTTAAGGCATCGTCGAGAACCAGATTTTTTACCCATGCTTCCTCTTTGTTTTTCTTGTCCGAGATCTGATCCATCACATAAAGTGTATCACCACCGTCAGTATATACAGGATCAAAGAGGGAAAGCGGTGTCTGGATTGCATCAAGTGCGTATAGTATATCGTTTTCAGGGATACCGCAATCCTTTGATATTTCCGCTAAGGACGGATCATGCACCAGCTTTCTCGATAGCTTTTCCTTTGATTTAATAGCCTGATAAGCTGTATCCCTGAGGGAGCGCGGAATGCGGTACGCACTGTTGTCACGCAGATACCGTCTCACCTCACCGATAATCATCGGAACAGCATAAGTGGAAAACTTAACACCTATAGTCGGATCAAAATTATCAATTGATTTCATAAGTCCGATGCATCCTATCTGAAATAAATCATCCATATTTTCATTATGGTTCGAAAACCTTCTGATTACCGAAAGCACCAGCCTTAAATTTCCACGAATATACTTCTCTCTTGCAGCCTTATCTCCCTTTTTTATTTTCTCAAACAGTTCTTCTTTTTCATCATCCTTAAGTACCGGCAGTTTTGATGTGGTCACTCCACATATATCAACCTTATATACAGACATGGGAATCCTCCGGATAAATTTCTTTATCTAAAGCATTCCCATTTACAGTAATTTTATTCAATTAATCCGCGTATATAATTCTACAGCACTGCCGCTATTTTTATATCCTTTTCATCCTTAAGCACCAGCACACTGTTGTCTTCAAGCAATGTAACTGTAGGCCTTGAATACTTCTCCGTCACAAAAATTATTTTGGCCTTTTTGCCGTTTGTCAAAAGCACCGTGCTTCCGATATATGAGCTTGCAATCTTCTTCAAAAACATCCCTATATACTTCGGATGATACTTTGATATGCCATCATACTCAAAATCTTCTATCACATCAAACGGACACATCCCATCACGGTAACAGCGCTTTGATGTCATTGCATCGTAGACATCGGCTATCGTAATAATAGCTGATATATCATCGATTTTATCTGCTGTATATCCAAACGGATATCCTGAGCCGTCAAACTTCTCATGATGTAAAAGTGCCGCACGCTTCGTGCTTTCCAGAATCTTGAAATTATTAAGTATCTCATAGCCATATACCGTGTGCTTCTTTATCACCTCAAACTCTTCCTTTGTGAGCTTTCCCGGCTTCAATAATATCTCATCCGGTATCTTAAACTTGCCTATGTCGTGCAACAGACCTGCCATTGAAATCTCATCCAGCTTTTCTGTATCAAGCCCTGCCCACACACCAATGAGACGTGCAATAATTGATACATTCATGGAATGCGCCATAGTAGATACATCTGTCTGCTTTAATACCTGAAGTGCATCAAAGAGCTCATATGAAGTCTCAAACCTGTCAAAAATCTCTACCGAGTCCCTGATGAGCGTATTCTTATCCGGATGATATTCCTGTATAGTATGTCATTCATATATTCATGCAGGTTATCGATGGAATCACGATATTTTTCCTTAATGATGGCATATTTTTTATTCCATTCTTCTTTTTCCTGTGCTGAGCTTCCCTCAACATAAACCGAAGCTATATTGTAGAATCCAAACTTTGCTATATCAAATGCCGATACAGCCTGATGTCTTTTAAGGATAAGCTGTCCCTTTGGCGAAAACACATCTACTGCCGTAGTCATTCCCTCTTTTAGTTCATTAACCTTTATTTCTCTCATAATACTGTTTCCCTCTTGTCATTTATCTTCTCACTTGCACTCATTATATCATGAAGCTTTGCTTCATGATCAACATTCGTCTTCGCCGAATGCATAAATGCATTCTTCTCACTTGCACTCATTATACCACAATTTCTCTAAATGGCACTGACTTTATATACTTCTTGACATTCAAAGCATTTTTTGTTAACATAAGCAAGGCGAAAATAAATTGCGTCAGTTCGAAAACCTTCCTGAACGTAAAACA
>ENA-OQIR01000051-OQIR01000051.1-human-gut-metagenome-genome-assembly--contig:-NODE-51-length-49539-cov-3.029021_pt1 | contig 49539 bp, 55 predicted proteins | sample MGYA00242580_ERZ504745 | MGnify/ENA primary metagenome ERZ504745 (study PRJEB26092, sample SAMD00036214) | human gut metagenome | host: Homo sapiens | study: EMG produced TPA metagenomics assembly of...
AAATATTTTGAAGTTCTTGTCATAAGTGTAGTCTCTCTTTCGTTTACACCTATACAATAAGTCTTAAATAGACACCATTAATGTCGAATATATTAACTAGTCACCAATGTATCTGTTAAGCCAAATTATAAGGAGGACTATCTTATGAACTTGAATATAGTTTTAGCGGTAATTTGTGGTGCAGTTGCACTTGTAGGAGCGTTTTGTGTCGTATTTCAAATTTATCAGATGACTGTGATAGACGCAACAGCCAGAGGATTAAAGCACCCTAAATTTTGGGGAGTTTTCGCAATGAATGGAAATAATTCAAGTGGTTTACTTATGTATTTAATTGGAAGAAGAAAATATCCTATTATAAATATGAGTGAAAATAATGCAAAAGAATTAGAAAAGCGAAAAAAACCAGCAGGTGTGGGATTGGTATTTTTGGCTATAGGCGTAATTGGTATTATATGTACAACCTTAATATAACAGCAATGAAATACATATTTATGATTATATTTTGCAACATTCACAAAGCAGTTAGTCTACATGATTGACTGCTTTTCTTATGCCCGAAGAAAGGAGTTTTTATGAAAATTAGGAAATTCAAAGGTAACAGGATTCGTGCCAGTGACAAATCACTGGTCTATCATTTCTGTATCGATTGGCTGTTGCTCCTGTTCATTGCAGTATTCTTGTTAGGAAAGCAGAGCTGTTACCGAATTTTTCAGCTCATGTAATACGTCACACAGCCTGTACCAGAATGGCAGAGTGCCGTATGGACGTAAAAGTTCTTCAATATATTATGGGACACGCTCATATAGATGTAACAATGGAATTGTAAAACCATATTGGAGAGCTGACAAGGATTGAAAATGAGATTGCAAGACTAGATAGTATGGTGTTAAATGCATGACACTATAAAAAGAGAAATTGGTGTCAAATTGGTGTCAAAACAGAAAAAATTACAATTTCAAAAGAAATAAGATACTGCAAGCCATTGATTTTAAAGGGTTTGCAAAAAAATAACAAAAAAATTAGCACTTAAGCGTTGACAGTGCCAAAAAGAGTGTTATACTATCATTAGCAATCATAAAGAGTGAGTGCTAAGTACAAGGAGGTGCTTATTTATGAATATCGAACAAATGTCAGAGCGTTTACAGAAAATTTTAATGGATGCGATCAATTTAGCGAAATCTAACCAACATCCTAGTGTGGATACAGTGGATATGTTGGAGACGATTTTTAAGGATGATGTATTGGATGGTTTATTTGAGCGTATTGGCTTAGATAAAGTGCGTGCTTTACAGATGGTTCAACAAGAATCAAATCGTGTCGCAAAGAGCTCGACAAGTAATATAAATTTATCAAATGAAGTCCAAAAATCGTTTGAAGATGCACAAAACTGGGCAAGTCAACATGATGAGACTTATTTATCAGTGGCTAGTGTATTCTTAGCTTTATTATTCAATCGTTCCTATATTTCTAAAGAATTGGTAAGAACTTTTAATTTGAACAAGGATGCTTGTTTTAAAGCTGAATTAGAGCGTCGTAATGGAAAGAAATTTGATACGCCAAATTCGGAAGAAAATGTAGAAGCTTTAAAGAAATATGGTCGTGATCTAGTCCAGGATGTGCGTGATGGTAAGATTGATCCAATTATTGGTCGTGATGATGAGATTCGTCGTGTTATGCAGATTTTATCGCGTAAGACAAAGAATAATCCCGTTTTAATTGGTGAGCCAGGTGTTGGTAAAACAGCCGTTGTTGAAGGTATTGCTTGGCGTATTATGAAGGGGGATGTACCTGAGTCTTTAAAAGAGAAAAGATTGATTGAATTAGATATGGGATCTTTGATTGCGGGTGCTAAGTATCGTGGTGAATTTGAGGAGCGCTTAAAATCCATTTTGGATGAAGTGAAAAAATCGGATGGACAAATCATCTTATTTATTGATGAAATTCATAACTTAGTTGGTGCTGGTAAAACAGAAGGTAGCATGGATGCGGCTAACTTATTAAAGCCAATGTTAGCTCGTGGTGAACTTCATTGTATTGGTGCAACAACATTTAATGAATACCGTAAGTATATCGAAAAGGATGCAGCTTTAGAGCGTCGTTTCCAAAAAGTACAAGTGGCACAACCTAGTGTTGAAGATACAATTAGTATTTTGCGTGGTTTGAAAGATCGTTTTGAAAGCTATCATGGTGTGCGTATTTTGGATGAAGCTTTAATTGCGGCAGCTACAATGTCGGATCGTTATATTACAGATCGTTTCTTGCCAGATAAAGCGATTGATTTGGTAGATGAGGCTTGTGCTACATTAAAAGTTGAAATGGAAAGTATGCCTCAAGAATTGGATGAATTACAGCGTAAGATCTTGCAGCTTCAAATTGAAAAGACTTCACTTCAAAAAGAAGAAGATAAAAGAGCGGTTGAACGTCGAGAAGAAATTGAAGGTGAATTGGCTTCTTTACAATCAAAACGTGATGAGATGCATTCTAAGTGGGAAGATGAAAAGCGTGGTTTGGCCAATGAAAAAGAAGATAAACAACGTTTGGAGAAGGCTCGTTTAGATTTGGAACAAGCTCGTAATGAAGCTCGTTATGAAGATGCAGCTAAACTTCAATATGGAACGATTCCAGAATTAGAGGCTCGTATTCAAAAAGAACAGGCAAGTCAAAAAGAGGATGCTCTAATTCAAGAAACGGTAAATGAGGAATTGATTGCGAAAATCGTTTCTAGATGGACAGGTGTTGAAGTTACGCGTTTGGTTGCGAGTGAAAGAGAAAAATTGTTGAATTTGAAAGCAGAACTTGAAAAACGTGTAGTTGGTCAAGATGAAGCTCTCGAACTTGTAACGGATGCGATCTTGCGTTCAAAAGCACAGATTCAAGATGAAAATCGTCCAATTGGATCTTTCATGTTCTTAGGCCCTACAGGTGTTGGTAAAACAGAAGTTGCAAGCTTTGGCAGAACAGTTATTTGATGATGAAAGACACATTGTGCGTATTGATATGAGTGAGTATATGGAAAAGCACAGTGTGGCACGATTAATTGGTGCACCTCCAGGATATGTAGGTTATGATGAAGGTGGTCAATTGACGAGGCAGTTCGTCGTAATCCATATAGTATTGTCTTATTTGATGAAATTGAAAAAGCACATCCAGATGTATTTAATGTGCTACTTCAAATCTTGGATGATGGTCGTATTACAGATTCGAAAGGTGTTACTGTTGATTTTAAGAATACAATTATTATCTTAACGTCAAATTTAGGTAGTCAATATGCCTTTGAATCTGGCAATATTCATGAAAAATATATGGAAGAAGTAAAACGTCACTTTAAACCAGAATTCATTAATCGTATCGATGAAATTATTGTGTTTAATGCATTAAATGATTCAGCCTTTATTAAGATTGCCCATAAATTTGTTGGTTTACTACAAAAACGTTTGGCAGATCGTGACATTACATTGAATGTAAGTGATGCCGTATACAATCAAATTGCCAAGATGGGTGTAGATCCTGTATATGGTGCTCGTCCTATGAAGCGTTATATTCAAAGAAATCTTGAAACACAGATTGCGAAGGAAATGATTAAAACTGGCGCTATGCAAGGAGATGTAATCCATGTAGATTGTCAAGATGGCGAGTATACATTTGATATTCAAGGAAGATAGTGAATTATCTTCCTTTCTTTTGGATTTCGAGGTATAATAAAGTCAGGAAGTGATTTTATGTCTTTAAAAGAATGGATTCAAGAAAGTAATAATATAGTATTTTTTGGTGGAGCTGGCGTGTCTACAGAAAGTAACATTCCAGATTTTCGTAGTGATAATGGATTGTATAAAAAGAAATATCCTTATCCTGCTGAAATTATGTTGTCACATAGTTTTTATTTAAGTCATCCTAAAGAGTTTTTTGATTTTTATTTTAATCAGATGATTTATTCAGACGCAAAGCCGAATAAGGCGCATCTTGCTCTTTCAAAACTAGAGCAGATGGGTAAATTAAAAGCTATTGTTACACAGAATATTGATGGTTTACATCAGATGGCGGGTTCTAAACATGTATATGAGCTTCATGGAAGTGTACTAAGAAATACGTGCACACATTGTCAAGCTAAGTATTCTTTAGAGGATATGATGAAGTATAGGGATCTTGATGGTATTCCTAGATGTCCTAAGTGTGGTGCCATTATTAAGCCAGATGTAGTCTTATATGAAGAAGGTTTAGATGAATATACTTTGTATTCAGCCATTCATGCGATTGAAAAGGCAGATCTTTTAATTGTAGGTGGAACAAGCTTGGTTGTATTATCCTGCAGCAGGCTTGATTAATTATTTCCATGGTAAACATTTGGTGTTGATAAATAGAGACACTACGAACATGGATTCAAAGGCGGATCTTGTGATTCATGATTCAATTGGAAAAGTTTTAGATGATTCACTATGTGAAGTTTATGTGAAATAAACACTAAACTTGAAATTTGAACACAAATCAACTAAAATTTTGTCATGTCAGAAAAAAGCAAGAGATCTTTTATACGTGATGGATTATATAACATAAATCGAACAATGCAGCTTGATCCTGCAGCCCATTCTAAATGGGAAGTGTTTTGGCTATATCCGCACATCAAAGCGATTGGCCTGCATCGAATGGCCCATTGGTTTTGGGTGCACAATCATACATTTATTGCCCGTTGGGTAAGTAATCGAGCAAGGCATTGGACGGGTATTGAAATTCATCCGGTGCTGTGATTGGTCGAGGATTGATGATTGATCATGGTATGGGTGTTGTGATTGGTGAAACGGCAATTATTGGTGATGATTGTCAGCTTTATCATGGCGTTACACTAGGTGGAACAGGTAAGCAACATGTAAAAAGACATCCTACTTTAGAGGATGGTGTATATATTGGTTGTGGGGCCAAATGTTTAGGAAATATCACTTTAAAAAAGGGTTGTCGTGTAGGGGCCAATGCGGTACTTTTAAAAGATGTACCTGAAGGTGCTACAGCCGTGGGTATTCCTGCAAGAATTATAGAGAAGAAATAGGTGGTTATATGTGGAAATATCGTTGTAAATCCCATTTAATAGCGATGAGTGTCGCTTTTGTGGTTGGCTTAGCCTTGAGTGCAGTTGTATTTTCAAGTGGAGTGGATTTAAATTCAGATATGTTTTCAAGTGCTTTAAGTCAAGCTCCAGGTGTAAATACAGAAGCATTGAATCAAGTTTTGACCTATCTACAAAATAATATATGGATTTTATATCTTGGGGATGCCCTATTGATTTCGGGGATTATAAATATTATTTATATTAGTCAATATGTAACGGCTCGTTTCAATATAAGTCCATGGATCATAATGTTTTTAATATTTTTCTTACCAGAATATATGATTTATATTGGAACTCTACTTGTGATTCCTGCCTTTATTGTTTGTATTTATGGAATGTTGAGTTTGCGCTCTAGTATTTCTAAAGAGCGTAGAGAATTTAATTTTTCAAATGATGATGAATTGGTTCGTATGTATAAGATCCATCATAATTTAGATGAGTCTTATAAAGAACTCGCAAAGACATGTCGTAAGAATGTTCGTAAATTAAATGGAATCTATGCCTTAGGTATCGTTGCCTTATTGGTGATTTTAATTTTGATCAATAATATGTTGCTTCTAGCTGTATTGTTGATGTTCTATTTATTTGCGTTTAATCTTGTTTTAAGATATCGTGCAGTATCTCTTCTTCCAATCACAAGGTTATTATATGAAGATTGTGATCCAGAAGCGTGTGCGAGTGCTATTATTTACTATTGTACAAATTCAAAAGGACATACGCGTTTAAAACAACATACATTACTTGCGCAATGCTTGATTTATTTAAATGATCCAGAATTAGCTCAAGATGTATTGATTTCATATCCTAGAAAGGATGCTGCAAGTTCTTTACAGTATTGGTCATTGATGTCTTATATCGATTATATGTTAAAAGATGAAGATGGATTATCTCGTTGTAAAGAAGAAGCACAAAGTATTCGTCTACATTATGGACGTGCTGGTATCATGATTCAAAGTGAAGAAATGGCAGCTATTGAAAATAAGATTCATTTAATGGATGGAGATTTTAACACATGTAAGAAATATTATTTACAAGGGCTTCAAAGGGCAAATTTTCCATTTCAACAAGTGGATTCATGTTACTATATCGCTTTAATTTCCTTTGTGGAAGAAGATTATAAATTGGCTCGTATGTATTTTGAAAAGGTTCTTGAGATTGGTAATCGTATGTATTTTGTAGAGAAAGCTAAGAACTATTTAGCTAAATTGATAAGATTTATCCTGAACCAACCAATGATGTAGTAGAATAGTTGTAGTAAAAGAAAAATAAATCTCACAAAAGCCTGTGATATGGCCAAACATAAATGTGAACACAAAACTCAATCCGGTATTGATGAAAAACAGGATTGAGTTTTTATTTAGATTTATAGGAATATAGAAAAACCATTCCATAATGAATGAAGCGACAAATAGGATGGAAAGCCATACGTGTAGATCTTTTAAAATTGTAATATTGTTATATGGAATTGAAGATGAAAGAATCATGCCAAGACAAATTAGGGCATGATTTTTTTATTGTATTTCACATTCTGTTTTTCCCAGATTTTCTTTGAATAATAATAAAAGCCAAAAGCTGAACTAAGTGCCCATAAAAATAGATAGATGGGGTGATTTAACTGATTTCCAATATAGGTTTGATTGTCGTAAAATACGTCGATCCAGAAAAAAGGAAGAATATTGAGTATAGTTTGGATTAAATAAACGTGAATATAAGTTAAAGATTTCATCATTGTTTCATTTAGACAAAAAGTGCGAAAAATCAAAAAAATAATGAAAGTTTTCTCGAAAAACCTCTTTTAAAAACGTTTAAGAATATGGAGGTGATGAAATGACCGAATGGATTGAACAAGATAAAAAGGATGAAAACCACTTGTATGTACATTTAAAAGATCCAAGTTTATTAGATTTATCCATCTTTGATCGAATGTCAAATGATGATTTTTGTCTTCCTTGTATGCTGACAAATGAAAAAGTGCATCCATTGTTTATGCGACAGAAGGCTATATTCCTTTACATGATTTTTGAGTCAATATGTGTTTGAAAATGAAGAAGGATATATTTTCTTGCATCAACTTTTTGAACAGGCTATCGCATCCAATCGAAATAAACCTGTTTTATTTGATCCAGATTATGTATTTGTTTCTGGCTTTGGCGATCGGTTTGCCTTTGTGGTTGTCCCTATACAAATCTCGAATTGGATGTTTCAAAAGATATGTCTGAAAATGGGTCGAGTATATCGCAAAGACGATGCAGACGACAACCGCATTTGAAATTCCTGGCTTTTTATTGAAATTTTTAAAGAGTGCAGAATTCAGTTTGCCAAATCTTGTCTTAGGACTTGATAATATCCGAACGCTTTATTATCCAAAAAAATTCTCTTTTTTCAAACACAGGCGTATACAGACATTTAAAGTCAAAGAACCCATACAAGCTTTTCATAGAAATCATGCTGTTGAATCTAGTTCGGAAGATAAAACGCAACTCTTACAAGTTCAAGTTAACTTTTCTGCTTATTTAGTGATTGAACAAGATACATACGCTTTATCAAATGAAATTAATTTAGTGGGAAGAGCTATGATTTGTGATGTCAGACTTCAAGATATAAGTGTCTCTTTAAAACATGCCAAGATTGTTTGTGAAAATGACAGGTATTATATTCAAGATTTAAAGAGCACGAATAAAACATATTTAAATGGAAAAGAAGTCAAGCGAAAGATGCGTTTAAAAATGGAATGAAAGTACGATTTGGTGATGTTGAATGTGAATTTAAAGAAAGATAGATATCAGATCCTAGAGTCTTACAATTCAAATGTATATCGTATTCAAGATGAGTTGAGTACTTGTATTTATATATTAAAAGTATGTCAAAACTATGAAACAAAGCGATATAACATCAATTTAAAACAGAAATCGATGTGCTTTCAAAGTTGAATTCGTTTCTTGCGCCTAGTTTAGTCACGTGTTTTGAAGATGAGATGGCTCAATATTTTGTTGAAACATATATTCCAGGAATGAATGCCAAACAATTTATGAAACGATATAAAGGCTTTATTAAAAGGTATCGCTTGTTGTTGGATATTTTGATTGTTTTACAAGCTTTGCATGAAATTGGATATCTCTATATTGATTTGAAATTAGAAAATATTATTTATTATCAGAATCGTTTTTATTTAATTGATTTTAATGCATGTATTGAGAATCATTCGCGTGTTGCGATCATGGCATCTAAATCCAATTGTGCTCCCGAATTAATGAATCTTCATGAAAAGGATGTTCGTTGTGATATCTATGCTCTTGGCTCTTTGGTACATGAGCTATTTGGATTTTGGATGATGCCCATTGTGTTTTTGTGCCATCAAAAACAAGAAAGAAGAATTTCTCATTTATCTACTTTTAAGACAATGATTGTTTTACATATGTTCATTCACATCTTGGTTGTACTTTCTTTATGTATTCTGTCTGTCTTCTTAATTTTAAAAAGTACAAGTCCAAAAAATGTGTTTGATGCCTACTATTATCATCATAATATTGCCTTGTTTGAAAAGGCATATCATGAATCGGATCAAAAGGATCGTTTATATACATGGGTTTTAAATGGCTGGATCTTAGATGATGTATACCAAAATGAACAAGCATCTATATTTTTGATGAAGGAGGCGATTTCTACGAGTGATGCGACATTAATTCAATATGTATATGATCGTGTGTCTTTAAAAAAGGGGGTCAAAACTGGAACTTCGTTTATGATGTATTTAAAACCCAACGCAAATCGTGTGAATCGATGTATGACTTTGGCAAATGATGGCAACATATTATTAAAAGATAAGCTTGATATATATAACCAGTGTTTACAAATCGCAATTCATGAAGAGTTTAAGATTTCATTAACGCCTGTGCGTACTTGGTTAGAGAGTGTGGATGAATCACAGCTATTGAAGTATACAAAAGAATTTGAAGATTTAGGATGTAATTACTTAGAATATTTACTTTTATTACGAAATAAGGAGGGTGAGATCATGGAAGTACCTGTGGTGTTTGTTGATCATTTAAAAAGTAATCGATGGAATGATATATATGCGTTTTGGAGGAGTTTATGATCTGGATGCAGGATGTAGCTTATACTGACTATATTTATTGGCAGGAAACAAATTCGTTTATCAATGGTGTAGCTTCATCAAGTCAAAATATAGAATTGTTTTTTGACAAGAAAGTAGACCGGGATTCTAGTTTAGTTATTTATGATGGAAAACAAGTGGATCTAAGTAACGATCATATTTATATTGATGTTCAAAAAGAAGGTGTTACACAACTCGTTTATATATTAAAAGATGTGGATGGTTATGCTTTAGAACAAGGTGAAAAATCCATTCTTTTAGATACAACGATTCCAGATGTTGTAGTTAAGGTAAAGAATCATAATATTATGGATATTTTGCCTTTAGAAAATAAAGAAACAATTCATGTTGAGATTCTAGAAGAAAACTTAAAAAGTGTAGAAGTGTATTTAGATGATGAAAAAATGGATTGTGAAGGCAAAGAATTTGATATAGATGTGACAAGTCAAAATCATACATTAAGCATTCTTTGTAGAGATGTTGCGGGCAATGAAGTAGAACGAAAGATTGATATATTACCAATCGTGTTTCCTGAATGCGAGCTAAAGGACACGTTATATACAAAAGAGAACAAGATGGATCTCAAATTTGATGGAATTTGTGAAATGCCATTTTATTTGAAGGTATATTGTGGACAAGATTTATGTTATTCTCTGGATTTAGAAAATCGAGATGCAATAACAGTTGATTTTACTTCAAATGGAACGTATACATTTATTCTAGAACATAAGGAATATCCTCAAATTAAAAAAGCATTAGAAGGATCGATAGTCTATTCAAACATAACTCCTATCATCACTTTACAGCCATCTAGCAAAGTTTCAAATGAAGATGTATTTGTAGGTTTAAATTGGTATGTTCCATATATAAAGAAAGCTTATGTAGATGTAGAACTTGATGGAATCAAAGATCGTCATCCGTTTAATGAAGAAATTTGTTTAAAGGCTGTAGAAAATAAAGATTTATTCTATAAAGTTTTTGCGTATGCCATGGATGCCTTTGGAAATGAAGTTTCGGATATGGTTATTGTACGTATTGATAAGAGGGCTCCATCAACAAGTTTATATCTAAATAATGAACAGGTATTGGATAAAAAAATAATTAAGAAATTACCTGAATTTGAATTTTTGATCGATGACAATCGTGCAAATATGCGTATTGAATATTACATAAATGGTGTATTGATGGATATGGATATCGAAAAAGTATTCAATCGTATGATTAAAGATGATGTGTTAAAGGTTAAAACGTACACTTATGATGCATTATCAAATTTTGAAATAAAAGAATATGAATTTATGTTTAGTCCAGATAAGAAAATAGAAATGGTTTCCAAAAGTGAACAGATTCTACGTAGTGATGAAGTGGCTACATTTGAACGAATATGGAGTGTAAATGAAAAAAATGAATTGGTCTTAGAAAAAAATACAAAAGTACTTACTTCAAAATCGAAGCCGAAGATTCATTATGTGCGAAAAAAGAATAAAGTTACAAATTTTTTCCAAAGATCAGATTGAATCTTGTTTTGTGAATGGAAAGAAGATTGCGATTCAAAAAGATGTGTTGGGACATGATTTTGTGGAAATATCGTTAAAAAAATCAAAAACGACCATTGAAGTCAAAGCTAAAAATGATTCGAGTGTTACTACGATAAAGAAATCAGAAATTAAAAAATCAATCTTAAAAAAATCATTTTTACAGCAATTGTGGATTTGGATTCAGCGTGTCTTTAAATTATGATCAAGCTTTGGATATATACAAAGGATCATTGTGCGTGGTTTGATGTAGATTCCATTCATGAATATGACAGGTTTCAATTTGAGAGAAGAAATCAAGGTGTTTGTATCTTTTACAAACAAAATAAAAAAGTATTAAAATGCAATGAATCTTGTATCTTGGATCATACAACTTTCTTTCTTGATGAAAAACAAAGTACACAATGTCATTTTCCAATAGAGACTTCTATTCAAGTGGGAAGAAGTAGCTTGTGTAATATACAGTTGTTTAAAAGTGGAGTATCCAGGTTTCATTTTAAAATTGAAAAGGATGTATTGACAGATTTAGACAGTTTAAATGGTACATATGTGAACACTAAGCGTGTACATTCATATAAGTTAAACATGCAGGATGAAATTGTGATTGCGAATGTTCGTATGATTTATTTTAAAAATTATCTCCTTGTAGATATGGTGGATAATCCTTTTGAAAATAAGGATTTAAAACGAGAAGAACCCATGTTCTATCCATCCAATTTGAATGTTCAATTACCAACAATACAAACGTGGGACATACAGATGCCACAAATCCATCGTGTAGTTTGTAAACAGAGTCTTTTTAGTGCCATTGGACCATCGTGTATGATCGCAAGTTCTGGTTTTATTTCTTCGATTCTGATTGGGTATCTTCAAAAACAAAGCGTGGAAACACTATTCATGAGTATGATCAGCTCTTTAACAATGGCTGTAACATTTATGATTTATGGTTTATATAATCGAAACTATCAATATAAATTGAGCGTAAAAGAAAATCAGAAAAGTCTAGATATGTATGATGGATATTTAAAACGAATGTATGAAAAAGAGGGCTTGTTGAAGAATGATTTTGAAAAGAAGGTAAATCTATATATCAAAAAGTACGTGGATACTTTTAAACATGAAACGAAGGATATTGTTTATGTGGGGTGCACAAAATTAAAGTGGTGTGCTATTTCATATCGTGAAGTGTCTTATGAATATGCATTAAATGATTTAATTCAAAAAAGAGAGCGATTGATAGAATCTTTAAATTCTAAAATACTACAACCTGTCTTCTTAAAAAAAGGGGAAGTATGTTGGATCAAAGGGAATATAGAAGAGAGTTTGATTTTGTTTGAGAACTATTTGTGGTATTCAAATTCGATGCGTAAGTGGTTGTGGCTGCAAGATTTTGATGAAATAAAAGATGTTTTATTGAATCCATTTTGTATTGTGAATGAAAAGTCGAATTCAGAATTCATAGTGGTTACTAGGGATTTAAAATGTCAGCCAAAAGATTATTATTGTTTGATCTATATAGGAAAGAAAGAACCATCCTTCCATTATGACTATTGTATTCAAAATATATGTATTTCCAATATAAATAAAGATCAAAAAGATATCTTTTAAAATCACAGAATATGGATTTTTATCAACAGTTGAATGAGAAAGGACCATTCGAAAAGAGCGCTATGTGATGAGGGTTCCTGTTGGAATGCGTGAATCCAATCAAATTGTGTATATGGATTTTCGTAAATATGGATCTCACGGATTGGTTGCGGGTATGACCGGATTTGGAAAAAGTGAATTTATAAGTTTTTTGTTGATGATGATGATTTGGCATAATGCTCCAAGTCAATTTCAATATATATTAATCGATTTTAAAGGAGGTGCTTTTGGACAGCCATTTTATGAATTTGCGCATTGTGCAGGAATTGTTACAAATCTGGATGCACAATCCATGGAACGCTTTTTTATGAGTATGAATTATGAACTGGAAAAAAGGCAACGCTTATTTTTAGCGGCAAAAGTAGCCGATATCAACGCCTATAATGAAACGCACACACTTTCGCATCTATGGATATTTGTGGATGAGTTTGCGCAATTAAAGACTCGTTTTCCGCAATTTATGTCACAGCTTCAAGAAATCGCACGTATTGGAAGATCTTTAGGGATACATTTAGTTCTAAGTACACAAAAACCTTTGGGAATCATTGATGATCAAGTTATGTCAAATACAAGTTGGAAGGCGTGCTTCCATGTGAATAATGTACAAGATAGTCGTGAGATTCTACAAAACGAAAAGGCTTATACTTTAAAGAATCCAGGGATATGGTTCTACAAACAAAAAATGAGAGTATTGAATGTAAAAGTTTTTATCTACAAAAATATGTGGATGAAAAGTCTTGGCGTGAAATCAATGAGCGAAAAGAAGTTATCCAATCCAAACAACATTTAAGTATGCGTGTAATAGATGCATTAAAAGAAAAAGTCAATGTGTTGAAAGAAGAAAAATCATGGGTATTGTTGCCAAAGAAAGTTTCAAAAGAGGACTTTGGAATTTTGGATTTACCATTTAAACAAAAGCAGTGTGAGCTTGTTTTTGATTATTTACAGCTTATATATACAAAGAGTATGGATATTGTATATAGCTTAATAAATTACTTTAAGGATGAAACCATTTACGTATATGGAACTCATGTATTAAATGATTATGTGGATTTTAACTTTTTTAAATCGAGGTGTTTTCATCAGATTCAAAGTGGAGTTTGTATTGTTTTTGAAGATGAAAATCTTGATTTATCTTTATTGAATGAAAATGTGCGTACATTTATTATTACGGAAAATGAGAACACTCGATTGAAATGGATACAAAGTAAGTATGTATTTGATGTGGATAGTTTGGATGATAAAAGAATATATTTTGACACCTACCAATTGCCTTCTTATCTAACATGACATGTTATGAAAATACATATGTAGAGTGTATTTATAATCGAGTAAGTGAATCCAATTTAAAAAGAAGAGCGTGTAAGCCATTTTTCTTATCGAAAAGAACGAAATTGTATTGGCTTTGAAAGTCAGAGTGATCGCCCTGTGTTTATTGATGAGAAAAGAAAACTTTATATTTTATACATGCATGAAGAATATAGGTGTAAAGCTTATAAGCTATGTGAGAATCTTTCACATCTTAAAATTTGTTCAGACTTAGGTTCAAATAGTGATATTTATGTAATTTGTGTAGATTTTAAACAATTGACAAATGAAGTGTTTCAAAAAGCTTTATATCAGGCGCAAGTATTGTGGGTTGGCTATGGATTGAAGGAGTATGGATATACATTGAGGCGTAAACTTCCTTATGAAAGCTTTGATTGTGTATTTTTTAAAGATCAAATGAAGGGATTGGGGTTTATGAATGAGATCGGCATATATCTTTCTTTTGATCGAAAGATGATTTTTGTTTCTGAGTCGTATCGAGTACAAGATTTTTTGATGTAGTTTTAGAGTATGAAGTACGATATGTGTTTAATGTTACGGTAATGTGTTTTTGGATTTGAATAAAACATTTAAAGAAAATCATATTGCGCATTGCGATATGTTGATTTATGGGAGGTAAATTTATTTATGAAAATTTCAGTGGATTATTCAGAAGTATATCAAGCAAGTGTTTATGTGAAAAACAAAGCGGATAGCTATAATGATCTAATTCAAAATTTATATAAAAGAGTGGAGCAGATGCAAAGCATTTGGCAGGGTGTAGATCATTTGGCGTTTCAAAATCAGTTAGAAGAATTTAGACCAAGCCTAAATGAAATGTATCAAGTGATTTTAGAATATAGTAATGTTCTAAAACAAACGGCTTCGGTATATGAAAAACTTCAACAAGATCGTGTTCAACAAGCTAAATTATTATTGTAGGAGGAATGGTTATGACACAAATTCAAATATCAAGTGAAGATGTAATGGCGTATTCAAAACAAGTCGATGCGTATGCCAATGAGATTCGTACAGTATTTAATGAAATTGAATCTAAGATGTATTATGTGGAATCGATTTGGCAGTCTCCTGCATCTAAATATTTTATGGAACAGTTTCAAACATTAAATCCTGCTATGATGTCGTATTTGGAAACATTAACGCGTTTTTCTACATATTTACATCAAACCGCAAATCTATATCAGGAAAACGAACAAAATTTGATGCATCATGGATGAGATACAATTTTATAAAGTATTATCAAGTGATTTAAGCTCTCTTTTGAATCAAACCAAAAATGCAGTATCGAGTGAAGAGTTTGTCTATGTAAATCAAAAGGTATCGCGAATTCAATATTTGATTCAGATACAAATACAGGAAATTTTAAATCATGAAAGCCGATAGTCTTTCTTGTAAGAATTTAAGTGCACAATATAATTTACTGGCATCAAGAAATATTGCGTTAAAGAATCCTGCATTAAAGGAAAGACAAAATCGTATCGCAAAAGAAATTATCGATATTTCGAACTATTTATCGAAAAGTGCTAATTTAATCGAGAATACAGAAAACAAACAATTGTTGTTTCAGCCTGGTAAACATAATTTCACTAAGTATGTAAACTTGAATTTAGTTTCGCAGCTGACTAAACAAAGTCGATATTCTTATGGCTCAATCGGATATACAGCTTCATTAAAGGAATGGAACAAAAACTATACGAGGGATTATTTTCATGTGGGGGCCAATGCGGCTATATTAGATGGAGAAATTAAATCGAGTATAAGTGCTCGGTTATGGAAAAATAAAAAATTTGATCCTCGTGTTGTATTACAAGGTGAGGCTAGTGTTGCCTTATTATCATCAACGGTGAATGCACGTATTGGTAATTCAAAAGTGTATGCGAGTGCTCGTGCAACAGGACAAGTCGGTGTGGCGTATGCGAATTGTAAGGCCGTGTTTTCTAAAAAGGTTCAGTCGTTTGAGGCTGGTGTTGGTGTTGCAGCCTTAAGAGGAGAAACGCGTTGTGTTTTAAATATTCTTGGTGCAAAAGTAACTTTAACTGCACAAGGAAGTGTTGGAAGTGCTGAGGCAAACTTTTCATATCATTTTTCAAATAGAGAGTGGGAAATTGGATCTAAGCTTGGTTTTATTGCGGGGCTGGGCTTTAAAATCAATGTGAGCTATTAAAAGGAGGTTAAATGAAAGATTTATTACCAATTGGAAGTGTAGTGACTTTAAAAGAAGGAACTAAAAGATTAATGATTATTGGGCGTCTTCAACAAAATGTAAGGACAAAGAAAGTGTATGATTATGCAGGATGTTTATGGCAGAAGCTATATGGATAAGGATTCTTGTTACGTATTTGATCATGAAGATATTGATTGTCTTTACTATATTGGATTGCAGGATATAGAAGAGTTCAATTTTCGGTTTGAACTCGATGAAATGAGAAAAAAAACAAGCCAATAGACATTTGTCTATTGCGTTTTATTAGTCTTTAGATTTCGCAAGATCCGGTCTAGAAACTAGATATTCTGGATTGTTTGCCTTTAAATTGTCGAATACATCTTGATCATGCACTTCAAAATTGTATTTCTTTAAGTAATATACAAGACAAGCTTTTTTGACATCATCATCACTGCTTAATGTTGTATAGACTTCATCTTTAATATCTTTGTATGTGTTTGTTACTAATACGGCAACGTAAGCATATGTTGTTCCACTGCTTTCGTTTGTGAAAATTTCATCGATGACTCCAGCTTTTTTTGTCTTATATAACTTATTGATCATTCGAGTGGAAATATCTGTTTTCTTTGTTGTAATTAATGTTTCTTTTCCTGAATATGTGGCTGAATCGACCATATATTGTGAAGCTACTTCTTCAGGGTCTGTTCCATCTTTTAAAGCTTTCAATGCTTTTTTAGCTGTTGCCTTATTTTCACATTGAATGATACGAGCTTTACTTGGTTTATATGTGTTTTGAACATCTTTTTTAGCATCTGTGAAATATTTTTCTGTTAATTCACTTGCTTGTAAACTTGGAATCAAAACTTTATTCATATATTGTTTTGTGCTTGTATAACCAAGAGATTTAATTTGACTTTCAAAATCGGACATATTTCCTTTATAGTTGTCGATTTGTTCTTGGGCTTTTTCTTTCATTTCATTCGGTTACTTTAACTTCTTGTTTATAGATTGCTTGCTTAACAAGTTCCATTGTAAGATCTGTACCTGTTGAAATTTTTAATAAATCATATTCATCGCCTTTTGTATATGTTGTATTGCCAATGGTCATGATGGCTTCATCTTTATCTTTAATTGTGGCAGTTGCTCCAGAACATGCACTCAACATCATGGCTGCACATACAAGTAGTATAGGTGTCTTTTTCATTATTGATCACCTCCATAAGTCGTTTTTACATAGTTGTCAAATTTTTTCTTAGTGTCTTTATCGTTGAATTTAATATCTAATTTTTTCGCGTAGGAATCTAGAATTTTGTATGAAAGAGAAGAGTCACTGTTTAAGATCGCATATAATGCTTGGTTTGAAACTGTGTCATTTTTTGCGTTGAAGATTTTATTTGAATCTGTTTCTTTTACATAAACTCTATATAAGCTTGTGCCACTTGAATTTGTAACTGTAACCCAGTCGCTAGTTTCACCTTTTTTAAGATTAATGGCAGCTGTAACTACATCAGCAGGTACAGTAGAAGTTGAACTTGAGTCTGAGCTTGTTGAATTTGAATCTACATATCCTGCAAAACCTTTTTTGTTTGCGGTATTTGAATCTTCAGAGAAGGCTTTTGCGACATCCGCAAAACTTTCTTTTTCTAAAGCTTTATCAATGTTGTCTTTCTTTTTTGTTTCTGTTTCTGTTAAATTATCGGCATCACTTACTTCCATTTTAATGATAGAAACAGTTCTAGGGCTTTTTTCTTCCCAGGCTTTTTTTACTTCATCAAAATGTTTTGTGATATATTTTTTATTCATTTCTTTTTCTTTAACGCTTGTTATGCAATAGTCATTTAATTGTTCAAAGGATGAATAGCCATATTTAGCTAGTTCTGAAGTTAAAGTGGATTCATAATCGTCACTTTGTTTTGATGCGTTTGATTTAATATTAGATTCCAATGTATTTGCCTGTTTTTTAATATCTTTTGTAGTTTCGATTGATTGATCGATGACGGCATTTTTATACATATTGTAGATAGTTGAACCATCATATGGTGCGGATTCGTCATATAAATCATTTGCGGTAATATCGTCTTTATCGATTGAAGCAACAACTTGCTCATTATTTGATGATTTTGCGGATACATTGTCTTTATTTGTGTCATAAATAAAGTAGCCAATAAAACCAATAATAATTATGGCAATTAGGACGACAAACCAGTTATTTCGTAAAATATCAGTCATAATTAACCTCCTTGAGAATGTCTTTTCAATTATACGAGATATCTTTTTAAAATGCAATGAACCGCCGAGATGTATTAATTGAGATTTTAATAATTATTTGGTATTATATTGCAGTGAAAAGAGGTAGAATGTATGGCAGATTTGGTCATTAAGGATCTTCATGTATCCGTGGAGAATAAAGAAATTTTAAAAGGGTTGAGTTTAACTGTAAAATCAGGTGAGCGTCATGCCCTAATGGGACCTAATGGAAATGGTAAATCTACATTGCTTGCAGCCATTATGGGAAACCCGGTAGTTCGACAGTTGTAAAATCGTAAATATTCCAAATGTCGCTTATGTAGCGCTTTTTTTATGTCAAATTATCTTTTTATTTTGTTGTACGGATGTTGTACGGCGTTGTAATATGTGATATAATAGTTCTATATAAGGAGTATTCCCCATGAAACTTAACTACGACAGAAAATCTAAAGATCCTACCTACTTCATTCAGGTTGGGATTCGCAATGGTAAAAAGGTTACTACAAAGAATGTTGAACGTATTGGTAAACATTCAGAATTATTAAAGATTACAGATGATCCTTTAGAATATGCCAAACAAAGAGTTAAGGAATATAACGAAAATATAAAGAACAGTAAAGTTGAATATAATATCACTGTTAATTTTGATGACAAGGTCATCAATCAAGGAAATACTGTTTCTAAATCCACTTGTAAGAATACTGGCTATTTCTATTTGAAAGAACTTTATTCATCTCTTGGAATCTCTGATTTCTTTGATAAAGTATGCAGCGGACGTAAAATAGCTTTCAATCCAAATATGATAAATATGGTTCTTACTTTTTCTCGGATTCTTGATCCAGGAAGCAAGATGCATACTTTAAAGAATCTTACTGGTTTCTATGGTGATTTTGATTTCTCACATCAGGATATCCTTCGCTTCATGGATATACTGGAAGAAAATTATGATGAGTATCTTTCTCATTTATTTGAATCAAGTAATAAAGTAATCAAAAGGAATACGAATGTATGTTATTTTGACTGCACTAATTTCTATTTTGAAAAAGAATCAGAAGATGAAGACGTCTATGATGAAATCACAGGTGAACTGATCAAAGGACTTTTAAAATATGGTGTATCTAAAGAACATCGTCCAAATCCAATCGTTCAGATGGGACTTTTCATGGATGCCGATGGAATTCCTTTAAGTATGTGTATCAATCCAGGAAGTGACAATGAGTCCCTTTGTGCTGTTCCAGCTGAAAAGAAGATGCTTAAAATGTTTGAGAACAAGGATATCATCTACTGTTCAGATGCCGGACTAGGCTATAATGACACAAGATTATTTAATGACTTTGGTGGAAGAAAGTTTGTAGTAACACAATCCATCAAGAAATTGAACAGTATTCTAAAACAGGCCGTGTTCAATGATTACGATTACCGTTTTTCTCAGGATGGAAAACCTGCATCTTTAGAAACAATGAAGACATTTGATCGCACATTAAAAGAAAACAGAAAGTATTACGATGGATACATTTATAAATCTATACCAGTTGATAAGCTTGTGGACTTAGGTCTATTCGAAGTCAAACAATACAAGAACGGAAAAACAAAGAAGGTAAAATCAAAAGGAAATCTAAAACAACGAATTATCGTAACCTATTCAAGAAAGATGGCCGAATACCAGAAAACAGTACGAAACAGACAGATCGAGCGTGCTAAAAAAATACTGGCCAACATGGATCCTGACAACTTCAAAAAAGGACCAAACGATGTGACCAGATTTATTAAGAGTGATAAAGAAAAGAAGAATTACTATTTAGATGAGGCTCGTATTGAAGAAGAAGCTAAATATGATGGATTCTACGCTGTTGCCACAAATATATTTGATATGAAGGAAACAGAAGTTCTGGATATCCAGTCAAGAAGATATAAAATCGAAGATTGTTTCCGTGTCCTGAAAACAAATTTCAGCTCAAGACCCGTATATCATCGCAAAGAAAACAGAATAAAAGCTCATTTCCTTATCTGTTACACAGCCTTATTGATCTATCGCTTACTCGAAGTCAAATTAGACAGAAATAAAACTCATTTCACAACAGAACAGATCATCGAAACATTGCAGAACATGAATGTGGTTAACTGCTCCGATATGTACTACCAGGCCTGTTACACAGGCTCCGATGTACTGGATTCACTTGAACAACTGTTCGATTTAAAACTGAGCCGAAAATACTATCAACCAAAAACATTAAATAGATTTAAAAAAATTTGAAAAATAAAATTCCCATACAACATTTCATAAAAGTAAAAAATGAGCGTAAAGCCTTTAAACTAAAGGTTTGCGCTCATTGTTGCGTTATATAACTGTCGAAAACGGGATTGTAACATAAACATTTAATCAAGACCATTTATTTTAAAATAGAACTGTTGATTTTGTGAATAATGCCCTACATCACAACCAAGTCCTGGTACAAAAATCACATTGCCCACATTATTTTCCACAACCAACCAATATTTTCTATATATCTTACTGATTTTTCGATCCACAAAAAATCGGTGTACATTCTTATTTCCAAATCGCATTTGAATTGTGTCATTTACTCTAACACGACGTATAACCAAAGGAAAGTCAGATGCATCTACACTAAACATTTCAATCGTCTTGCCCTCGTTTTTAATTACAAAATCCGCATAATCCTTAAATTCTAATTCATCCAATTTATAATACACATCTTTAGGACTAGGCATAAAATACAACTTACCACCATGTCTTTCCAATAAATAATTCTCTATTTCAATTAACACATTCCTTTTTAATTGAACACATAATTCTTCCATATATTTTTTTGAGAAATGATGATGCAAAGAATGAAACAAGAAAGTATCTAAATAAAGCCAAGCATCTTCTTGATCCAACAAGGAATCTACATCCTTGTTCCAATCCTTAAAAAATTCTTCTATGACTTTTCTTTTTGTTTGCCACACTTCATTCTCATTTTGAATTTTTAATATCCACGCTTCCTTTTCGTCTCGACTCATCTTTTCAATTTGTGTATGACGAATTACATTACGCGTATAATGATTGGTTAAATTTGACTCATCAATCCCAAAAGATACGCCATTCTCATTACAATATTGTTGCAATTCACTCTTTGTGAAATTCAATAAAGGACGAATAATTTGATACCCCTGTCGTATACTCTTTTCTTTTAATCCATACCAGTCACAAATCATATTTCTATTCTTTTGAAACAAATATGTTTCAATCACATCATCCATCTGATGAGCTACATATAATATTTTTGCATCAAACGCATCCGCCACTTCTTCAAAAAAAGCATAACGAACATCTCTTGCCCATGCCTGAAAATTTCCTTTCTCATGTACCGGATAACAAACACGAACGGGAATATCATACTTTTCACAATAATCTTTTACTATATTCTCATCCCTGTCTGCTGTATCTCGATGTTTATAATTCACATGCGCAACAACAATGTCTTTGCCTTGTTTATTCAATTGATCTAATAAAGCCATACTGTCAGGTCCACCTGAACAAGCCACTACACACTTTGACATACGCCTATTATAGCATCATTTGTAAAACGCATTTCTTTATTTTATCAAACAAATATGAATTTGGATCAATATGCGCCTTAACATCGATCACACGAGCTGAATTGATCCATTTTGCATCATTCAAAAACAATACGCTCGATTTATTCAACCCCTCAATTTCTGGTAAACGCATTAAATGACGTTTCCCTGCACGCAAGATTGGATCATATGCCTTATGATATGCACTACTATTTCCACTCATAGGTACCACAAAAATTTTTCCATGCTTCATTGCCAGAACTAAGCCAAAATGTTGATAACCAACCTCACTTAAATAAGCTAAACCAAAATCTGTAAAACAAATATCTCCTACCTTTACATATACTTTTGCCTCTAGACTCGAATACATTTGTTTCCTCTGACAAAAGTTCAGTTTAGAAAGCATATAATCATAAACCTCACTTTCATTTAACCCTGATAAAAGTTTTTCCTCCGCAATTCTAGCTTGTGATGTGATCCTTTGCGTATATTCTGTTGTTTTATTATTTTTCCTTTTTTGCCATTCATTCGGTTCCATAAACCCTATTCTAACAACCCAATGTGAAAATAATATTAAAAGTAGGCATTTCAGCTACTTTTTTAAAAATTTTTCTAGATTTTCTTTGAATACGATGCCACAACCCAATCAAAGGATGGAATTTTTCACTAATCATAGCCGATTTTTCAATAAATATTTCCACTGCTAACAAAATAGCTACCATGACAAAGAAACCAATATTTCGATTGATCATATACGCAAATGCACTCAGACCAAACAGTGACGTTAAACCACACATAATGATCACCGTATTTCGATGGCCAAATTGACGCATCAACAGATGATGAATATGACTCTTATCCGCTTCCATAAATTTCATACCCTTTAAAGTACGTCTTAAAATTGCAGAAAGCGTATCAATAATTGGCAACATCAACAATAAAATTGGCAATGCCAAAGTTAAAATAGTACTCGATTTAAACCCAAGCAAGGATATGGCTGAAATCATAAATCCCAAAAATAAAGATCCACAATCCCCCATAAAAATACTAGCAGGATGGGCATTATAGCTAAAAAGCCAAACGTTCCCGACGCAAGAATAAAAGCTATACTCAACAAATCTAAACGTCTTTCAATAATTGCGATAGAACCAATGACAACAAGTACAATAACACTCATGCCACCAGCCAAGCCATCCAATCCATCAATTAAATTGACCGCATTGGTAATACCTGCCACCCAAATAATTGTAAAAACAAATGAAATAATGCCCGTATCAATTTGTATACCCAAAGGTAAACGAATAATATCTACAGAAATCCCAAAATAAATTAATACTAAAGCCGCAATGACTTCTAAAGTCAATTTTACCAGTGGCTTTATATCAATCAAATCATCGATCAGCCCTGTAAAAAACATGATACTGCTTCCAATTACCAATCCCTTAATTTGTAAATCTGCCTTCACAAATATAGCCATTGTGATAATAAAAGATAAATAAATGGCAACACCGCCAATACGTGAAATCTTTCCATGATGAACTGTACGCTTATTTTCCTTCGCATAAGCACCACAATATATCGAATATTGTTTCACAACAGGTGTTAAAATCAAAGAAATTAAAATGGTAATAAAATCATTCTATAATCAATCACGCTGACTTTACCCCCTTTAATGCATCTATCATATCGTATTGTCCACGTTTTGTACAAAGAACTGGACACGAAATATTCTGAGAAATAAATTGCGAAGGGCCAAAACAATCTGCCATGCCCCCACTCAATTCAATTCCATGCATTAAAAAATATTCCTGTAAAGAAGCTGGAAGAGTATCAAAACAATGCTTAACCCACAAAGAAATCTGCGATGAAACCATTTCAATGGCAGGCCATACTATACTTGATTCAATCTGAATTGGATGTAGTTTTGCCTTGAATCAAAACCATAACACATCAACAAAGTATTTTTCTGCTGCCAAAATGCATCACTTGCCATTTCCTTTAAATGTGCCGCATCCACTTTTGTGATAAAATAACCCGTCTTCATATAAACGATCCTTTGAATCTGTTCGTCTACTTGTGCTCCAGCATAATAAATCGTTTTAGATACAAGCACCTTATCATAAGCACATATATGAATTTCCGTATACGAATGCCCACTATGAACTAAAAAACAAGGATTTTCTTCTTGTAAAACTTCTAAATTTGAAATAAATTCAACCTTACGTACTCCACAATTTAAAAATGCCTGCTGCCAAAGCTCACGTTGTCTTTGTGACAATTCACTTGGAACACTGACAAGTACGCTAGGTCTTAATAAACCATCAAAAGCATGAAGCTTATCAAGTCCTTCATGAATCAAAGGCTCAATCGAATGAAGAATTTGACCATGAGAAATTGGATACTGAATTTGAATCGTATCTAGATCCTTATATAAATAAGCAATTGCCTGATCGGATACGCCAAGAACTTCAGATCCCTTTTGTGCGATTATCGTTTTCAAAACTATTTCTTTCTGTGTAGAAAAATCATAAAATCGTGCAAGATACGCCCCAATATCCAGGGCAATCCACTTATCAAGCAAAGCCATTATAGATTGTTAATTGTAAAATTGCCTGGCTTGATACATACGCAAGACAAAGCGATAATAGAAACATTAATATCTGCACTTTCTTAGGATTTTTTACACTACATATTTTTTCAAACTGAATACTTGAAATCGCATAAAAGCTTAAACCAAAACACGCAAAGAAAACGAAATAAGAAATTACTGAAGCCGCCATATTAGCCACCTACATGTATGATTTTGACAAAATCATACTTTTCTTTTAACTGTTCGTATGCATTTAAAATCACATCTTCATCCACACTAAAGCCTAACATACTCGAACCTGATCCTGACATCAATATACGAACCAAACCAGCATCTTCCATATCCATTTTTACCTGATTCAATTCAGGCTCAATTTCAAAAGCAATAGCTCTAATGCATTAGCCATAGTCTGATACAAAAGATCCATATTCTCTTCTCGAATACTCGACTCTACTAAATCCACATCCGGATGAAAAGGACGAGACTCTTTCCATTTAGAGAACGCATTCGCAGTAGAAATTCCAAAATCCGGTTTTACAACCACAACATCAAATTTCCAATCACTCTCAATTGGCGTAATCTTTTCGCCAATCCCTTTTACCCTTGCCCACTTATCATGAATACAGAAAGGAACATCTGCCCCTACCTGTTTTGTGATTTCATATAAATTTTCTTCTGTTTCTTCAATACCTTCCATTTTTAAAATAGCTTTACACACAGCCGCTGCATCAGCACTTCCGCCACCAAGACCTGCCTGAGCCGGAATATGCTTCTTGATTGATACTTTAAAACTAGAATCTAAATGATATGTATCCTTTAATACCTGAATCATCTTTGAAACTGTATTATTCTCAGGTAATTTCATACCTTCACATTCAACCATGTCACAATCGCTTTTCTCAATCTCAATCTCATCACAAATTGAAATAGGTGCCATGATCATATCTAAAGAATGATATCCATTGTCCATTCTTTCTACGACATCTAATGCCAAATTAATTTTTGCCCTTGCCTGTACTTGCATAAGTCACCTCATATAATCGAATAAAATCTTCCAATGTACATTGTTGTGCACGAGTACTTGGATCAATATTTACTTGTTCTAACAATTGTTTTGCCAAAGTCTTATCTTTCACAAAATTTTGAAAATTATTATAAATTGTTTTTTCTTCTTTGCGTAAAACAAGCCTTCACTAAATCAAAGAAGTTTTTTCATCTTCTAAATGATACTTATGATGAAAAGAGAATTGAATAACCATTGAATCCACATTAGGACTTGGCCAAAATACTCTACGAGATACATCCATGACTTTTTTCACATCACAACGATATTGCGTAATTACACTTAACGCATTGTATTCCTTATCATTTTCATGTGCCAAGAAACGCTCTCCCACTTCTTTTTGCATCATAACCGTAATTCTTTCAATTTCTTCATTTGCCTCAAACAGCTTAAACAAAATTGGTGTTGTGATGTAGTAAGGAAGATTGGACGCAAATACAACCTTTTGCCCAGGCTTTCTAAATTCACGAATCTTTTCATCAATATCCACCTTTAGAATATCTTCCAACACAATCTGAAGATGATCAAAACCAATCTCATTCTCTAATACAACCGGTAATCTTTCATCAATTTCAAAAGCCACAACCTGATCACTTTTTTCACATAAAAATTGAGTTAATGCCCCAATTCCAGGACCAATCTCAAAAACCAATTCATCTCTTGATTGAATCGCTGCATTCGCAATTTTTTCAACAACCCCAGGTTCAATAATAAAGTTTTGTCCAAAACTTTTCTTTGTGAAAACCTTATATTTTTCTTGAATTTCTTTTGTCTTTTTTACTGTCGCAATCGCCTGTTTCATGAAAAAAATCCTTTCTTCTATCTCTTTTCTTGTCATCTTCATCTGGTTTAAACGCTTAAAACATGTTTTCGCATTACAAGGACCAATATGAAAAGACTCACACACTTGAAAACGTAAAGCTTTGTTTCCAACTAAACCTAAATCAATAAAGTCTTGCCAACTTAATACTTCTTCTTTATTCTCAAATGTTACATAATTACATAAGGCATCCCATAAATCTTCTCTGTTCGCATGCTCTACGCCTACTTTTTGGTGTCTTTGCCTTTTCCTTATTAATAAACGCATGTTTACATCCTGGCACACTACCACCAATCAATCTACGAATATGTTCTCCTGGCGTATCAGGATCCGTAAAGATAATGACTCCTCTAGTCTTTTGAGCTTGTCTTACACGCTCAATCGTTTTTTCATTGACCTGATCCCCGCCTGTTTCTATCGTGTCACAATCAAAAAAAGACTGCAACGTATTTGTGTCATTTTTTCCTTCAACGACAATAATTTCCTTAATATGTTGTTTCATTTGTCTCCACCACATGTTTTGATGTAAAACCAGCACCATGTACCTGATGTACATCATTCACAATAATAAAAGCTTTTGGATCAATTTCTAAGACGCTTGATTCCAATAATGGATATTGTTTCTGTTTAATAACACACATCAACACAGGTTTAGGTGCTTGTGTATATCCACCACTTCCATCTAGAATCGTTACACCACGATCCACTGTTTCCAATAGAATACGACGAATCTGTTTCCATTCTGTTGATATAATCATAACATTTTTTGCGGATTGCATGCCAAGCATGACCGTTTTATCAATGGCCACACCACAAACAAATACGGACATTATACCAATCAAAGCTGGTGTTAAACCGTGTGTTACAACACCTAATAATACAGTTAAACCATCAACAATCATTACACTTGTTCCTTCAGGAATCTTAAAATATTTATGTAAGATCAAAGCTAATATATCCATACCACCCGTACTTGAATTGACTCTAAACACCAATCCTAAGCCAATACCTACAATCACTCCGGCATAGATTGTAGCTACATAAGGTGGCATCACAAATGTATCTTTAGGAAACATAGTAGCAACCTTAGATAAGCCTGTTACGAAAACTGGATATACAATTGTGGAAATCACAGATTTCATCGCAAACTGCTTTCCTAATAAAATAGCTCCCAATATAAATAGACCAATTGTCAAAGCATCAATCATTAAAACTATATCAACTGGAAGAATTGGATGTAATGCGACAGCCACACCAGCAACGCCTCCCGTTAATATATTATTAGGAAGTATAAAAAAGGAAACCGAACATGCGACCACAAAGTTTCCAAGTATAATCATTATTAAATCATGTATTCTATTCTTACTCATATGCACACCTCTACTAGCCTACATGATTATAGCATTTTTTTATGTATCATTTTAAAATTATTTACTTGCATAAAATAAACTTTATCCGTATAATAGTCCGGGTTATATAAGTTCATGATATGGTTGAACGTTCTTACCTACTACCGAAAATAGTAGACTATAGCCTTCAAGCAGGAGGAAAATAAAATGCAATACGATATCATTATTATTGGTGCTGGGCCTGGAGGTATTTTCTCAGCATATGAGTTATTAAAAAACAAACCTGAATTAAAAATTGGTGTATTTGAAGCGGGCGCTCCATTAGAAAAAAGAAAATGTCCAATCGATGGAAAGAAAATTAAATCATGTATCCACTGTAAATCATGTGCTATCATGAATGGTTTTGGTGGAGCCGGAGCATTCAGTGATGGAAAATATAATATCACAAATGAATTTGGTGGAAACCTATATGAATATGTAGGTGAACAAGAAGCTATCGATTTAATGGAATATGTGGATGAAATCAACTGCAAAATGGGTGGAGAAAAAACACGTTTATACGCAAACTCAGATGCAGCTATCGCTAAAAAATGTCTTCAAAATGATCTTCACTTATTAAAGGCAAAAGTTCGTCACTTAGGAACAGATATTAATTATGTTGTACTTGAAAACTTATACAATGATTTAAAAGACAAAGCCGATTTTCATTTCTTTAAACACATTGATATGGTCAATAAAATTGAAGATGGATATGAAGTTGTTTGTGGAGATGAAACATATACATCTACACAATGTATCATTTCTACAGGTCGTTCTGGAAGTAAATGGATGGAATCTGTATGTTCAAATCTAGGTATTGAAACAAAAAGTGATCGTGTAGACATTGGTGTTCGTGTTGAATTAAATGCCGATACATTCTCAGAATTAACAGACTCATTATATGAATCTAAAATTGTATATCGTTCAAAGAAATACCAAGATCGCGTTCGTACATTCTGTATGAATCCTAGAGGTGTTGTCGTAAACGAAAACACAAACGGAATCATCACTGTAAATGGTCACAGTTATGAAGATCCAGCTCGTTTCACAAATAACACAAACTTTGCCCTATTAGTATCAAACCACTTTACAGAACCATTCTCACAAAGTAACCAATATGGTGAAAGTATTGCCCGCCTATCCAATATGCTTGGTGGTGGTGTTATCGTACAACGCTTTGGTGATTTGATTCGTGGACAACGCTCAACTCCAAGTCGTATTGCACAAGGATTCGTAACTCCTACATTGAAAGCTACACCAGGAGACTTATCTCTAGTTATTCCTAAACGTCAATTAGATGACATTATCGAAATGATTTATGCCCTTGATAAAGTATGTCCATCAACAGCAAGTGATGATACATTACTATATGGTGTTGAAGTTAAGTTCTATAACATGCAAGTAAAAGTAGACAAAAACTTAGAAACAAAACACAAAGGACTATTCGTTATCGGAGACTGTTCAGGTGTAACACACTCATTAAGTCATGCCAGTGCATCTGGTGTATATGTCGCTAGACACATTACAGAAAATCTATAATACAACACAAAGTGGATCGAGTGATCCACTTTTTTTCATTTATTCAAACATTTTTTTCAAGTCAAACAAATGTATATTTTTATCTTCAATCATATTTTCATTGAATCCTTCTTTCGAAAAGATATAATATACTCTTTTTAATTTGTCTGGAAAAATAGAAGCACTCTCTTTTAGATGTTCATACATGTCCTTTGTATATTTTTTATTTCGATATTTACAATCCATCACCAACAAATATTCTTTAGTACTTGTGATACCATCTATTTCAATCGATCTGCTTAATTTCGAATTATCAACCTTATAATTCTGTATATGTGGAAAAATGTCTTCTAATTCACCTTTTTCATTTAACATATCCATATACAGAATCGATAAATTCTCAAATTCAAACGAAAGAAATGAATCTAATTTTTCTTTATTTCGTTCAAACACAAGATTGCCATTTATTTTTATCTTCTCCTGATTTTCAAAAATTAAAGTGTACCATAATTTCAACATCGAATCTGATATATCATAATAAATTGTTCGCTTATTTCCATTATACATATTCTTTTTTTCTACAATTTCACTCTTTATCAAGGTTGAAATATATTTAGAGACTTTAGCCTCTGCCTCATGAATATCTTCACTAATCGTTTTTATTGTACGATTTCGCTTTGAGATTGATACTAATATTGAATTATATACATCTTGTACATTCGTTGAATTGGATAGAAGTTGATCTGGCAAATTAAAAAATGTTCCAAACTCATTAAATAATAAGTATTGAATATTTTCATAAAATGTTTTTGTATGATCAATTGTCGATAAATAATATGGATATCCCGACATTAAACACAAATAATTAGCTTGGCTTTCAACATCCTCCATCTTCACAAATTCCTTTGCGTCCATAAAATTCATTTTTTTGATTTCCATCTCAAAAGTACGTCTTTTATATAATGGACTCGCATGATTTTGTATTTCTCTTTGTAAAAATCCTATATCACTTCCCGATAAGATGACCATCATATTATCACTCGTATGATCAATAAACTCTTGTAAAACGGAAGAGAAACTAGAATCTTGACTCACTATATATGGATACTCATCTATAATTAACACAAAGCGCTCATTCTTTGCGTATTCTTGAATCGATTTAAAGGCATGTTGCCAACTCGCAAAAACAAATGTATCTGGAAGATTCAACAAATGGTCCACTTCATAAGAAAAAGATTTTAAATTTCCATAACTATTATCTTGTTTAGCCTGAAACAATATACCTTTTTTGCCCTTTAAAAATTCATTTAATATGGATGATTTCCCTATTCGTCTTCTTCCATACAATACACCAAATTCTTTTCTATCACTTTTATACCGGCTATTTAATGCATCTAATTCCTTTTTTCTACCAACAAACATAGGCCCTCCATTTTATTAACTCCACAGTTATTAACTATCGAGTTAATAATATCATTGAATGAAAAGATACGCAACATGGTATAATAATCTAGGTGATAATTTTATGATACAAATTCCAGACAACAGTACAATATTAGCTCCGGCTACCCTACATTTATCTTTATACAAAGAGATTTTAAAACAAAAAAAAAGATTGCCTTGGCATACAAGTTTTAACTTTATCAAGCTGGCTATCTTCTTTTTATCATGGACAAACAAAATCCGATATTGAAATTCTTTATTTATACAAAGAAGCTTTAAAGAACACATCCCTTTCAAATGCCTTCTACTCCAGTAAAGAAGACTATGATTTTTTAAGTGCCTGCCTAGACTTTATTAAAATGGCCAAAACCTATCAAATCCACAATTTTCCTTGTTCAACCCAAAAAGAAAAAGATTTAAATGAAATTTTAAATCTACTTTATCCCATTGAACTTAAAGAAGACCAAACTCAAGATGTTCTTTCAAGTTTACCAAATTTAGAAAATGTTTATATTCTTAAAAAAGAATATTCACAATTAGACAACTATTGGATTCAAGTATTAATGGATCATGGGGCAAAATGGCTTGGTGAAAACCAATTATGTCAAACCCATTATTACAGTGTTGCCAATGCCAGAAAACAAATGGAAGTACTTGCCAATCTTATTATCGAAAACGATTATTTAGCGGATGATATTTTCATCGCCTTAAATAATGCGAGTGATGAAAGTGTTCTAACACAAATTCTTACAGCTCATAAGATTCCATTCACAACTATGCAAGAAACACATATTACATCGATTTATAATGAATGGATCAGTTACTTAACATGGATAAAAGATATGGATCTTAAAAGTTTTATAAACCTCATTCAAACTTTATATCCACATGACAACTATCTAATACAATACTACACGTTATTCCCGGAAAAATTCCTAAAGTTTGAACCGCACTTAAGTATTATTTCTTACGAAGAAAATGAAATCATTAATTCTTATCAATTTGAATCCTACCAAAGATTAGAGCAACAAACATTGGAATGGATACATAATCATGCATTTTTATTTCATGCGTTAGACTTTATTGAAATCGCAAAACACATCCAAAATCTACATGAACATGTTTCAAAAGAAGATTTGAACGCCTTTAACGATGTAATGTCACTCATTCAAGATGTACATACACACATACATAATGCGGATGATTTAGATATCTTGATTCATCAAATCCAAAATCTTTCTGCCAATCAAAAGGCCAATACAATTGAAGGTGTATTAATTGGATCAAGACAAGACATCACATCATTAAGGCCCATTGTCTTTTTAACAGGAACAAATACCAATGCATTTCCTAGTTTAAAACTACATTCAGGCATATTTGATGAAGCTTATGTAAAAAGCACAAGTCTTCCAAGTCTTGAAACACGTATTCAGAATCAACAAACGCAAATATTTGATTGTTTATCCTTATGTGAAACACTATACATTCTATATCCACAAAGTGATTATCAAGGAAAGAATTATGAATCTAGTTCAGAAATCGAAAACTGGATACAAACAAAGCCAAAGTTTATCACAACCCCAGATTCTTTTAATTGGACTACTCCAAACATTGATTTAAATGAAACAAGCGCAAAAGCTATATTCTTTAAAGACAATCACTTTAAAGGTTCTATTTCAAGACTCGAATCCTATGCAAGATGTCCTTTTTCTCATGCCTTAAAATACGGCTTGTACTTAAAAGAGAAGGAAGATATTACCGATATTCGTATTCGTGGAAGCATTTTACACCACGTTTTAGAAATGATTTCTAAAGATAAACAAGATTATACGTCTTTATCCAAAGAAGAGATCTATCAATATGTAAGAAAAGAATTTGCTTTCGCAAAAAAGTACTTTTGCAGCAAGTCACTTGGTTTAATTCACAAATTGAAGAAATCACAGACAAACTTGTTTTAATTTTTGAACAACTTCATAGTTTTGAAACCAATTGGCACATGAATATTGATAAACAAGAACATAAGTTTCCTATTCATATCCATGGAATGAATATACTATCGATTTATATGGATATATTGACCGTATTGATAGTTCAATACATCCTTTTGTATCTTTGACTATAAATCAAGTGACAAAGACATTAATCTAAATGAATTTGAATCTGGTCTTGCCCTACAGTTAGCTACATATACTTTGGCTTATGAAAAAGAATCGAATTTAATTCCAGTTGGATGTTTTTACATTGCCTAAGAACTTCACCAGAAACTCTTACCTATGGTAAATTAAATTATCGTAAAAAGGTTCCTGAATTAAATGTCATAAATGAATCCGACATGTTAGAGACATTCACAAAAATCGCAAACTCAAAGGCTGGCATTTTAATGATGCAAGTATTTATTGTGATGACATTAAACAATATATGCCTGTAAAAAAGACAAATCCAGCTTTAGAAACGATCAAATCCGAATGGAGCCAAGTTATTGATAGTCTTTTAGAAGATATTTCTAGTGGCCAAGCCCTTCCAAATCATGTAAAAGATGCATGTAAATATTGTGCATATAGATCCATTTGTAGAAATTCAGCGAATGAAGTTGAACCAAAACTTCGTGTAGAAAAGGAGGAATAATAATATGGATTTTTCAATTCCCCAAAAAAAGGCTATAGACATTCGAAATACGAACGTTGTTGTTTCTGCAAGTGCAGGAAGTGGTAAAACTGCCGTTTTAGTTGAACGATTATGTCAATTGGTGTTAAAAGACCATATTTCGATTGATTCCATTCTAGCTATGACCTTCACAAAAGATGCTGCATCTGAAATGAAAGCTCGTTTACTTTCGAAATTAAAGGCACAACCAAAAACCGACTATATTCTGCAACAAATGGCACTCCTTGAAACGGCTAGCATTTCAACAATTGATAGTTTCTGTTTATCTATTGTACAAAATTATTACTATAAGATTCCCATCTCTTACACAATGTCTAAACAAACGGCATCCTCAGCTCAAACACGCATTTCCTTTGAAAACGCCTATAAACATGCGATTCAAGATTTAGACTTAAATTCATACACAAAATTAAAGATGTATTTCCATTCTTTTGGCAAAACCGAAGAAGATATTCAAAAATACATTGAAGATATTTTGGCAATCATTAACTCTAAATCTGAAGAAGATGCAAAGGCTTGGATGGAAAATATTCAAGAATCTTATACATATTTAAATCCTAAAATAATGGAATATGCCTTAAAGTATTTCCATAATCATTGTCTAGCCATGACTGAAATTTTAGATGAAGTAATCAATCAAATCGCAAAGCCTGAGGATTATGAAATCAAAAAGGAATATTTATCCAAGTGTTTAGATGCAACATCCTATTCGGATTTTAAATCACAATTCGAATTGTATCTAAAGAATACCATTGGTTTTAAAAAGACCATTGATAAAGTCGATTATTCTAAATATCAAACTTCTTTTAAAGAACATGAAACACGTATTGTAGAAAACTTATTTGATGAAGCATTCTACTAAAGGATATTCAAAGTCATAAAAATTTAGTTGATACATTATTTGATCTCACAAATAAAGTAAAATTGTATTTTCAATTAGAGAAGAAAAAAATGGAAGTAATCGACTTTAATGATATGGAACACTTTGCGTATCAATTATTGCAAGATCCTATGATCAAAGAGGAGATGTACAATAAGTACCAAATGATTCTAGTCGATGAATTTCAGGATACCAATGAGTTACAGGAAAAAATCATTGCGTCTTTCTGTCATGAAAATAATGTGTTTAGAGTGGGGGACATTAAACAATCTATCTATGGATTTAGACAAGCCAATCCAAAAATCATGCAAGCTTGGATGGAAAAAGAAGATGACAATAACACTCCTTTGTTACTGCAAGAAAACTATCGTTCCAATGCGAGCGTTATTCAATTCAACAATGATTTTTATAGTAAGATCATGAACAATGAATTGTTAGGAGAACAATTTAAAGATATTGATATTGCCAATGTAGGTACAAAAGGCAAATGGAAAGTCCTCAATATCCAGTTCGTTTCTTATATACAGAATATAAAGATGAGGAAGGCAATAAAGCTACAATCAAGAAAAATCACAACGAAAATCGTTTTGATTTAATTGCACAAGACATCATAGAAAAGCATAATGCGGGAATGCCCTATAAATCGATGTGTGTATTGACCCGTAATCATGCTCCACAAGAAAAACTGAAAGCTGTCTTTGAACCTATAACATTCCGGCTATGATTACCATTGATCATGGATTCTTTACAAATCCAGCCATTCAAATCGTCATTTCTACTTTAAAAGCTTTAGAAGATTTAACAGATGACATTTCTTTATGTGCCTCTTTAATGTCTCCATTATTTAATGTATCTTTTTCTCAAATAGCAAATTGTTGTATAGAAAAAGAAAAAGGAACATCTTTATATACAAGTATTAAAAATGAAGATTTTATGAAGTCATTCTTTGAGTTATACGCAAATAAAAATAAAACAATCACACAACTTTTACAATATATTTATGCATATAATAATTTCTATTATACTTCTACAACAATTCAAGATAAGAATAACTTAGATTATTTATTAGAACTTGCAGGGCAATTTGAAAATCAAAATGATATTCATAGTTTTGTCTTACAATTATCTAAAGATGCAATGCAAGATCAAACACAAGAAGCAAGCTTGTATGGCAAAGAAGATGATGTTGTGCAAGTAAAGACAATGCATCAATCCAAAGGTTTACAATTCCCTATTGTATATATTCTTTCGCAACACGAACAAAGAGATAAACATGGCAGTTCTTGTATCTTGCTTGATTCAACATTAGGATTATCTTTAAAAGGATTAAGTTTAGATTATAAATTAAAATACAATTCGATCTATCATTTAGCTCTACAAACGAAAAAAGAACTCGATGATCTTGCAGAAGAAATGCGTGTATTCTATGTGGCGACAACCCGCCCTCAAAAAGAACTTGTCATTGTAGATACCATTGAAAGCATTGAAGATTTTTATAGTCCATTAAACGCCTATACGCTATTAGAAGATGAGAGTTATACAGGATGGCTTTTACATACATATGCCAATACGAGTGATTCTCTAGTGGTTTTTGATAAAAAATCAGGATTATATGAAAGACCATTAAAAGTCCGTCAGAATAATACGCCTTATGCATTACCTGCATATTCAAAAGAATCTAAGGCTTTTTCAAGTCAAACTGCAAGTGGTGCTAAAATTAAATTAGATTGGAAGGAGGTTTCTCTTTCTAAAAACATGGGAGCCATTCGTGGAACTTTATTTCATGAAATTGTAGCGCAATGCGCATATCCTTATCAAGAAAAGGAAATCCTTTCTTATGCGAATTCTTATGGATATACTTTAAAAGATCATGATATCAAGCAGATTCTAGCTTTAAACGAAGATTCTCTTTACTCTTCTTGGATGAAAGAAAAGCATGTATTTGAACAAAGTTATATTATCGAAGAAAAAAATCAAGTTGTTCATGGCTTTATGGACTTAGTTATCTATAAAGAAGATGAAGTGATTATTGTCGATTTTAAGACAGATGCGGTAGATAACGAACAAAAATTAATCGATTTGTATACGATTCAGCTTCAAGCCTATAAAAAAGCCATGAAAAAACTAACAAATTTACCAATAAACACGTATATTTACTCTTTTTCCTTATCAAAGTGCATCTATTTAGAATAACTTATGTTACAATGGTAAAGTCTTTTTAAAAAAGAGAGAAGGAGAGCAAATCGTGGAAAAATTTTTTAAATTGAACGAGAAAGGTTCAAACGTTAAGACAGAACTTATCGCTGGACTTACAACATTCTTGGCTATGGCTACATTCTTGGGGTTAACCCTGGTGTTTTAGCAGATGCTGGTATGGACAAAGCCTCTGTATTCCTTGCGACTGCAATTAGTGCAGGTGTCGCAAGTATTATTATGGGTCTTGTTGCCAACTATCCAGTCGCATTAGCTTCGGGTATGGGTGTAAACGCATTGTTTGCCTATACAATCTGTGGACAGATGGGCTTTAGCTGGGCAGCTGCTTTAAGTGCTGTATTTATTTCAGGTGTTATCTTTATTCTTATTTCTGTTACTGGTGTTCGTAAAGCTATTATCAATGCGATTCCAGTACAATTAAAATTGGCAATCGGAGCTGGAATTGGCTTCTTTATTGCGTTTGTTGGTTTAAAAAATGCAGGTATTATTGTAGCTAGTCCTTCAACATTTGTAACAATTGGAAACTTAACAGATCCAACTGTATTACTTGCGATTGTTGGTTTATTAATTACGATTGCGTTGGTTATTAAAAATGTTCCTGCAGCTGTTTTTGTAGGTATGGTTATCACTGCTATAATTGGTATCATCCTTGGATTCATGGGAATGGCTGGTATGCCTGCTTTACCTGAACGTTTCATTTCGTTTGATTTTGAATTACAAGCCTTTGGATCTTGCTTCTCAGGAATCTCTGAATTGTTCGCAAATCCATTCCAGGCTTTCGTTGTGATTTTCTCATTCTTGTTCGTTGACTTCTTTGATACAGCAGGAACACTTGTTGCGATTGGTAACCGTATTGGTTTAATCAATGATAAAGGTGAACTTGAAAATGCTGAACAAGCATTGGTTGCAGATGCATTTGGTACAGTATTTGGTGCTGTTTTAGGTACGAGTACAGTTACTAGCTTTGTTGAATCTAGTTCTGGTGTTGGCGTTGGAGGACGTACAGGTTTAACTGCTTGTACATCAGGTGTTTGTTTCTTACTAGCCGTATTCTTATCACCACTTATCTTAAGTACAGTTACAAATGCTGTTACTGCACCAGCATTGATCGTTGTTGGTATTATGATGGCTCAACAATTAAAAGGTATTGATTGGGATGATATGATTTTTGCGGCAGCTGGATTTGTCACTGTTATTATGATGATCTTAATGTATTCTATTTCAAATGGTATCGCATGTGGATTTATCGTTTATACAGTTGCCATGATTGCTGCAGGTAAAGCAAAAGAAGTTCACCCAACTGTTTGGGTATTAATGGTTATCTTCGTATTATACTTTGCAACACCTTATATTATGTAAAAGAAAAAAGTCGGATTTCCGACTTTTTTAATACGTATTATTCTTTTCATATTGATTTTCAAAGGCATTCTTAAAAGTTGGGATGCCTTTTTTTACATCATAAAATGATGCTAGTAATTGTACTGCTTCATCTGTGCTCATCTTTGATGTATTGATCATCAATGTATAATTACGTGCATTTCCCCATTTTTGATTGGTATAGAATTCATAAAATCTTGCCCTTTGCGTATCTTTTTCCTGCACAATTTTCTTGGCTTGTTTGGCAGGCACTTGATATTCGTCAATCGACCATTGAATACGTTCTTCTACATCACTGTAACAGAATACAGAAATAACATCCGGATTTATCTTTTAAAATATAATCCGCACATCTTCCTACAATAACAGCGTCTTCTCTTTGGGAAATCTTTTGAATAAAATCACTCGCCATATCATAAATTTGTGAATTTACACTTAATTCCGTAATATTTCTAAGTCCTAAAAGACCTTTAGATTCTATTGTAAATAATCCATTCGCATCTTGATTCTGGTCTTTAAAGAAATCTGCACAAACGCCCATATTCACTGCAATTCTTTCCAAAATTTCTTTATTATAATAACTAATATCCAAATATTCAGCTAACTTACGTGCAATTTCTCTTCCATTTGAACCAAATTGTCTAGATATCGTTATAATCACATTCTTTTCCATGCCAATTCCCTCTTTTTTCTTATATCATACAATAATATGTTAAAATATTGTAGTGGAGGAAGGTTATGAAAAAAATTATTTTTTTAGATTTAGACGGAACTCTATGGACATTTGAAAAGATTCCTAGTTCTGCATTAGAAGCGATTGAACTAGCAAGAAAAAATGGGCATAAAATTTATATAAACACAGGAAGAACACGTTGTGAAATCCCTCAATTTTTATTCGATATGAATTTAGATGGCTATTGTTTGGGATCTGGAAGTGAAATTATTATAAATAATAAACAAGTTCTTTTTAAACCATTAGAAAAAAGAGATACAAAATTTATTCAACACATTGCTAAAGACACAGGCTATTCTTTAGAAGGAAGTCAAACAACATTCACTAGTGAAAAAAATAGAGAACGTATGCGTCAATTCAATACAGATAATCGTATGGGAAATCGTTTCTTGTCTTTTCCAGATATTTCAACAATTACAGATTCCGATTATGGTCAAGTCATGAAGGTCAGTATCCATTTTGATTCCCTTTCACAACGAGAAGAAATTTTAAATCAAATTCCTGAACATTTAACTTTCACTAATTTCTTACATCTAGGCGGAGAAATCACACATTCAGAATGCAATAAAGCTACGGCTATTCAGTTTGTCAAAAACTATTATAAAGAAAAATATGAAACAGTTGCGATGGGGGATTCTGAAAATGATTTACCAATGTTAGAATATGCTGATATTTCTATTGCGATGGGAAACGGTGTCAAAGAGGTAAAAGAAAAAGCCGATTATGTCACAGATAGAATTGACAATGACGGCTTATACAAAGCTTTTAAACATTTAAAGCTATTTTAGAATCAGAATGATTCTTTTTTTATTGTTGTTGTTCCTTCATTACATCTGCGTATTTTCTACGACCTGGATGTAAGTTATCAACATAGTAACGAACTGTTAAAGTTCCAGCAACCTTAGTACGAATCTTAGGCTCTACAATAAAGCCGTCTCCTTCTAACATTGCATCTAACATAGCTTTGCAGCATGTAGCTAAATTTTTTACGCCTGGTTCACATTCATTCATAAACTCTTTGGCATTCACTTCGATGTATAACCACATTTTATCATGAGCTTCTTGTTTCATTTCCTGTAAACGAGCAGCGTATTGTTCTTGAGTCCATTTCTCCATAATCACAACGTCCTTTCTTATATTCTAATCATACAACATTCTACCCAATAACTCAAACTTTGGCCTTTATTTACAGTTACATTTGTCACATTTTTTACAAAGTGTGTAAAATAAACACAATTGGAATCGTTACCACACACGCAACACTTGTTAAAAATATAGCTTTACTAGCAAGCGTTGCATCTTCACCATACATAAGTGCATATACACTAGAATTACTTGCCACCGGCATACACATAATGAGTATAAGTGTATTTTCAATCAATGGATCAATGTGAAATAAAGAAAGAGAAAACATATAGAACAAAGGTAATAAAATCATTTTAAATATAGTAAATGCCCATACTTTTACATCCAACAACTCTTTGATATCCATATTCACTAAGCCAGCACCAATAACCATCATAGATAATGGTGTAGTCACATTACCTATATATGTACATGTCTGAGCTAAAACATATGGAAGTTTAATATTAAAAATACAAAGTATTAGAGCAACAATGGATGCGATCATAGGTCCATTCATAAATTTCTTAAAAGAAAAACCTCCCTTACGAAATAAACTTTCTCCATATCCATACATCAAACAGTTGAGCGGTAATAAAAACAGAGCTCCATAAAGCATGGCTTGATTCCCTAATATAACTTGGATGGCGGGTAATCCCATAAAACCGGCATTGGTAAATAGAAGCATAAATTGCCAAAGGGCTTTATTTTCCTGAATGTGTAAAACTTCTACAATAATTTTAGAGACAATCCCTGTAAAGATCACAAATATTGAAAAATAATAAGCACATTGAATAATTCATTTCCTGTAAATGGAGGTCCATTCTTTACAGAACTAATAATCAAGCCTGGAATACCGATTTTTAACAAAATATTTGATGCATATACATTTACTTCATCATTAAAAACATTCTTTTTAGCTCCCACAAAACCAACAATCATAATCAACAATAAAATCATCATTTGCGTAACAATCGTAGTAATATTCATAAAACCTCTTCCTTAAAACAAAAGGACAACAAAAAGTTGTCCTACTTTAGTAACGATAATAAACCTCTATTTATTGATTGTCAATTTGGATTGACCATTGTTAGTTGTACCTTTTGTTTCTCTTGATCAATATTATATACCCACACCGTAACAATATCTCCTACAGAAACAACATCACTAGGATGTTTTACTCGTTTTGTACTCATCTTTGAAACGTGAACTAAACCATCTTCATGTAGTCCAATATCTACAAAGGCACCAAAGTCAACCACATTACGTACTGTACCTTCTAGCTTATCATTAATATGTAAGTCTTCGATTTCCAATACATCTTTTCTTAATAAAGGCGCATCATATTTATCTCGATAATCTCTTAATGGCATACAAATCGCATCTAAGATATCCTTCAATGTATAACTATCTAATCCTGTATCTTGCATCAATTGTTTTGTATCACAATTAGAGATCACGTCTTTTGCCTTTTGTGTTCCCAAATCTAAAGTATCCAAACCTAATTCCTTCAACAATACTTTCGTTGCCTTATACGATTCAGGGTGAATGCTTGTACGATCCAACGGTTCTTTTCCATCTTCAATACGCAAGAATCCAGCTGCTTGTTCGAAAGCTTTTGGACCAATCTTAGGAATCTTTTTAATTTGTGTACGCGATTCAATTTTTCCATTTTCTTCACGATATGACACAATGCTTGTAGCACTCGCATTATTTAATCCCGCAACATTTTTAAGTAAAGAAACACTGGCTGTATTTATATTTACACCCACGCGGTTAACCGCTTTTTCAACTACGAAATCCAAACGTTCTTTTAATCTTGCAGTTGGCAAATCATGTTGATATTGACCAACACCAATCGATTGAGGGTCAATCTTGATTAATTCTGAAAGTGGATCCATCAATCTTCGCGCAATAGAAATGGCACTTCTTTGTTCAACATGTAAGTCTGGAAATTCTTCAATAGCTAATTTAGAAGCACTGTATACACTAGCACCTGCTTCAGAAACAATGGTATAGGATACTGGTAAATTAAATTTCTTGATTGTATTCGCAACGAAAGCTTCACTTTCTCGACTTGCTGTACCATTGCCAATCGCAATTAAATTCACATGATATTCATTGCATAATTGAACTAATTTTTGTTCAGACTCTTTTACTTTTGCGTTTGGCTGATGTGGATAGATCACATCGACTGTTAATTTTTTACCAGATGCATCAATAACAGCCAATTTACATCCGGTTCTAAAGGCCGGGTCAAAGCCTAGAATTACTTTATCTTTCATAGGTGGTTGAAGTAGCAACTTCTCTAAGTTCATAGAAAATACGTCAATACTTGATTCATGTGCCTTTTCACTTAGAGCAGAACGAACCATTCTTTCAATGGAAGGATAGGCAAGTCTTTTTAAACCATCTAAAATAGCAGCACGAACATATTCACTTGTACCACTGTTAGTAAAGCGAATAAATCTTCGGCATACCCAGTTTTCAATATATTCTTCATTAAAAGAAATCGAAACATTTAATACTTTTTCTTTTTCCCCTCGATCAATGGCCATAACTCGATGCGGTGCTAAAGTATTCACTCTTTCTGAATAGTCATAATACATCTTATAGACTTTATGATCATCTTCATGATCTTTCTTTTCACTTGTGACAATACGACCAAAGTTTGTCATTGAATCTAATATTTTATTACGTACATCTACATCATCACTCACTTTTTCGGCAATGATATCACAAGCACCTTGAATAGCAGCGCCTCTGTCTTTTACATTTTCATTGATGTAAGCATCCAATTCTGTTTCTTTAAAATAACGTGGAAACGACATGAATGTATCGGCTAATGGCTGTAGACCATTGGCAATCGCAACACTTGCACGCGTCTTTTTCTTTTGTTTGTAAGGACGATAAATATCTTCTACTTGTGATAGTTTTGTACATGCATTGACATTCTTAATAATTTCATCATCCAATTTACCTAATGTTTCAATACGAGCTAAGACTTCTTCCTTACGCTTAGCTAAATTCACTTGATACGCATAATTTTCTTGAATAACACGAATTTGTTCTTCATCCAAACCTTTTGTACGCTCTTTACGATAACGTGCAATAAAAGGAACGGTAGCTCCTTCTTCTAATAATTCTAATGTATTCTTAACTTGCGAAATTGAAATATTCAACTCTTTCGCAATTAAGGAAATTATATTTTCATCCATAGTAAAACCTCATTTCAACTCTATTATTATACCAAAGATTAGAATACATTATTTAAAGATTTTCCAACAAAAATGGAACTGCGTAAATAGGCGTTAATTCCAACATCCCATCTTTCGAAAAATCTTTCTGTGAAAACAAGAATCTTCGTCCTACTTCATGCGAATATTTCTTGCAAAATTCATCCATTGAAATATGACTCTTTGTTGCAGATGATTTAACTTCAATTGGAATGATTTTATTTCTTGAACGTATTAAAAAATCAATTTCATTACTATGAGTACTATTCTCTTTTCTCCATGAATGATAGTATAAATTATTGCCACTATTTACAATGATTTGTGCGATTGCATTCTCATACATATAACCTAAATCGGCCGATAACTTATCACTCAACAATTTTTTATAAATATCTGAAGATAATCCTTTCCCGCCATCAAATATCATTGTTGTAAACAATCCAATATCAGAAATATACAATTTAAAAGTTTCTGGATCTCTTGTTTGTGCTAAAGCAATACCAGGTTGCGCAACATTGTAACATGGCAAAACTATTTTGGAGTCAATTAAATCAAATAAACGTTCCTCATCTTTAATTTGTCTTCGGCTTTTAGTTGCTTCTGTTATTTTAAATCTATTTCTCTTCAATGCTAATTGACTAGGTATTGATGCATAAATATCAGATAATCTACCAGAAGGATCTATTTTTTTTAAATCATCTTCATATAAAGAAATAATATCTCTTTTTTCTTTATCTACTGCATCAAGATTATTCGTTTGTAGATAAGTGGAAACGACTTGAGGCATCCCCCCAATAGCCATATAAATACGAAAATCGCGCATTAACTTACGGTTTGTCATATCACCTATAGCAGCATTCTTTTCAACTAAAGTTCTTATACTATCCGTACTTTTTTCAATGCCCAATTAAATTCCTCATAATCCATCGGAAACACATTAATTTTATGTTCTTCAGAAGGAATTAATATCTCTCGTACATTTTTCTTAATTGATATCAGTGACCCCGTCTCAATATAATGATACCTTCCATCTTTTACTAGATGTTTAATAGCTTGTCTAGCCTTTGGAAAAAATTGTACTTCGTCAAAAATAATGGCAGATTTAGATACTATTAAATTAATACCTGTCACTGTTTGTAATCGCAAGAAGAATATATCCAAATCCGAAATATCATTGAATACTTCTAACAATTCTGTAGATATATTAGAAAAATCTATAAATATAAAACTTTCATACTCATTTTTTGCAAATTCCAAAGCAATTGTGCTCTTACCTACACGCCTAGCTCCCTCTAATAAACAAGCTGACCGATCTGCATATTTTTCTTTCCATTCCAACAATTCATTATATACTTTCCGCTTAAACATATATCCTCCAGTCATGAAACTACATTATTTCAATATCACATTAGCAGAAAAACGTTATTATTTCAATATTTTATTCCGCTTAAAACGTCATTATTTCAATATTTTACTTCATATAAAACGTCGTTATTTCAATATTTTAACAATAAATATAGTAATGATGTTTGAAGTCTCATCGTTTGATTGGAAGTTTTAAAGGATTTTGGAGTCGTAGAATTAATGATAAAGATCGTTTAATATATAAGATTGATGAAGGAGCTATATATATAATTAGTTGCAGGCAACATTATACTGACCACTAAAGAAGTGAATTTTCACTACTTTTTTTTGACCACTTAGTCTTCTATTTTAACCACTTACTTTTCAAGACTATACTTTTAATATTCCTTGTGGAATAATAAAGCCATGAAAGTAAGAATCGAGATTGATGATTCATTAAACGAAGATGAAATCGTCATACGTACAAAAGAATATACTGAGGAATTGCAACAATTGATTTCTAATTTTAAATCAAAGCCTAGTATACAATTCTTTAAACAAGATACTGAATATTATCTAAATTTAGATGCGATTCTATTCTTTGAAAGTGATGATGGAACAGTCTATGCACACACAACCAATGATATGTTTTCTACAACACAAAAGTTGTATGAATTAGAAAATATATTGCCAAACTCCTTTTTAAGAATTTCTAAATCTACAATAGTGAATATTCAAAAAATATATTCTTTATCTCATTCTGTATCAAGTCATCTTATTACTTTTCAAAATAGTCATAAACAAGTCTATGTATCAAGAATGTACTACAAAGTATTAAAAGAAAGAAGGAATCATTTATGAAAAGAAATTGGTTTTGGGGCATTATTTGTATTCTAGGTGCCATATTAATTTTTGGAAACTTATTTGGAATTATTCAATTTAACCTTAGTCTATGGAAAATTGCTGGAACTCTTATCTGTCTATCCGTTATTATCGACGGAATCAAAGAAAGAAGCTTCTACAGCCCCTTATTCGGGATTGCAATTATTTTCTTTTTATTCAAAGAAGATTTAGGTTTTGAAGATATTTCTCTATGGCTTCTATTATTAGCTACTTGGCTATTAGCTTGGGGACTTACAAAGCATTATTCATCCCAAAAAAAGACACATTGAAATAGAAGATATTGAATATTCTACAAATTCTATCATCAATATTACTTCTAGTTTTGGTGAAAAAGTTCAATATATTCAAGCCAATGATCTACAATATGTGACCATTGATTCAAAGTTTTCAGGATTGAAGCTCTATTTTGATCAGGCTACCATTCAAAATCAAGCTACGATTGAAATTGATGGAAACTTTACAGGCATTCAACTCTATGTACCTAAAGAATGGAATGTACAAAGTCATGTTCGTGCCTTCTTTGGTGGAGTTGATGAAAAAGGACAGCCATCATCAAGTGGCTATCCTACATTAAATATCACAGGTCGTGTTCATTTTGGTGGAGTTGAAATTCATTATATCTAAGAAAGACAATCAACGTCTTTCTTTTTTATATTCTGTATCATTTTTTGCGAGAAGATACAAACAATATTGGTTCATACTAATGCCTTCTTCTTTGGCATGCATGGATAAGGATCTATGAAGACTTTTAGGTATTCTTAATTTAAATTGTCCTGAATACGATTGTAGATCACTAGGAAGCGGAATCTCTTTTCCATCTTCTAACATACCTAAAATCCATGTTTCTTTTGCGTCTTTGGCTAGTTCTAACAAGTCATCTAATGAATCTGAACATGTCATACATCCAGGAAGATCCGGATAAGATAAGACATACCCTCCTTCATCTTTATCTTCAACAATTTCCATACGATACGACAGATTCATGTAGTAGTTGAGTTCTTGATTCATCTTCCTTCATCTCCTCTTCTATCACTTTTTTAATCATTTTTACATACACCTTTTTTATAGGTTTATGTCTTGGAATCACAATACGACTACATCCAGGTTTTACAAACGAGTAATGACTCGATCCACCTTTAGGTTGTTTGATCTCATACCCATATTCTTTCATCACTTTAACTATTTCTTCGAAACGAATATCATGATCCAATTCTAAAAATCTTTTTAACAGCTTATCCCAAGAAGACATCTTTTCACCTCCATTATATTTGGTGTCATATTTGGTGTCAATCATCTTTTGTTGATGATTTCTTTCCTTAATTAAATCAGATGCATGTGAAAAAGATATTAAAAGTCAAAAAAAGAAGTCGTTAAACTTCTAATTCAACACATTTTCTTTTGAACTGTACGTATTGTACTGATCCATAATGGAATTAATACCAGTGTAGCTGCAACCCATGCAGTTTGATCGGCCCATGTGATCGCATTATATTTGAAAATAGGAACAAAGCATAATGCCACAATACATCGTGCAATCATTTCTACAAAACCTGCAAGCATAGCTCGAGTAGAATAGCCAAGGCCTTGAACGGACATTCTTGTTGTGATTAAAATTCCTAAAATCGGATAGAAGTAGCCCATTCTTCTTAAATATAACGCACTCGCATTTAACACTTGTGATTCATTGGCGCTCACAAACATCATACTTAGAATTTTTCCAAAGAAAACCATTACGACACAGGCGAATACACCGTATAAAATACTCACCATTACACCTTTACGATATCCATCATGGATTCGTTTTAACTTGCAAGCTCCATAGTTTTGGGAAAGGAATGTAGAAACAGCTGCACCTAATGCATCAAACGGACACATCATCAATGATTTAATACGCATACCTGCCGTGAAGCCCGAAACATAAATGGTTCCTAACGCATTATTCGCTGATTGCATGACCATAGAACCAATAGCTGTAATTGAAAATTGTAATCCCATAGGAACCCCCATTGCCAATAATTTTATCGAATGTTTCTTATCCATATAACGACTTGATTTAGGAACATGTAAAACATTGACTTTAAAAGCAATTAACAATAAACACAAAATACCACTTACGGCTTGTGCAAAAATGGTTGCGATGGCAGCTCCTGCACATCCCCATTTCAAAACAAGAATACAGAAAAAATCTAAACCAATATTTAAAACAGCGGAAAAAGCTAGAAAGAAAAATGGCGTTTTTGAATCTCCAATAGCTCTTAAGATAGCCGATAAATAATTATAGAGTAATGTGAATGGTATTCCTGCAAATATGACAACTAAATAGGCATAGGCATCATTAAAGATTTCGTCATTCACTTGTAATATATGAAGAATGTCTGCACAAAAAACAACCACTAATATAGATATCACAAATGCTGTAATGGCCGTCCATACAGCTCCTGCATAGATATAAGTTTGCATTTCATCGAGTCTTTTTGCACCATAACTTTGCGAAACCATAATTGCGAAGCCTTGGCATATTCCCATACAAAAACCTAGAATCAAAAACTGTACACTACTACTTGCACCTACAGCTGCCAATGCTTTCGAACCTAATGTTTGCCCAACAATAGCCGCATCGATAACATTGTAAAATTGTTGAAATAAATTTCCTAATAACAATGGAATACTAAAATTCAAAATGAGTTTTAAAGTATTCCCCTCAATCATACTCTTTTGCATATTCCCTTTTTTAAACCCCATCAAAAAAGAAGTCATTTTATTGACTTCTTACCAAGCTAATACTTCAATTCCTTTTTCTGTAACTAGAATTGTGTTTTCCCATTGTGCCGATAACTTTCCATCTTTTGTATAAGATGTCCAACCATTATCTTTATCAATGTATAAATCACGCGTTCCTTGATTGATCATAGGCTCAATAGTGAAGACCATACCTGGTGCAATAACCATACCTGTATTACGAATTCCTACATGATGTACATATGGATCTTCATGGAAAGCATTACCAACACCGTGTCCACAAAAATCAACAACAACACTGTAGCCATTTTTATGTGCATGTTCTTGAATAGCAGCACCAATATCTCCAATGTATCCCCAAGGACGTACGGCTTCTTTACCTATTTCTAGACATTCTTTAGTCACTTCAACTAAGCGTTTTGCCTCATCACTTACATGACCAATACAGAACATTCTAGATGCATCCGCAAAGTGTTTATGTACAATAGTAGTGCAATCTACATTTATAATATCGCCATCTTTTAATACGACTTTTTCACTTGGAATACCATGACAAATTTCATTATTAATAGATGTACAAACACTCTTAGGGAATCCTTCATAACCTAAACAGGCAGGGATTCCACCATGACTTGTTGTATAATCATATACTAATTTATCGATATCTTCTGTCGTCATACCCGCACAGATTTTTCTCCAACTAAATCAAGTACGGCATTATTGATTTTAGCCGCTTTTTTGATCCATTTTATATCTTCTTCAGACTTGATTAAATTATGACTAGGAACTATTTTACCTTGTAGTTTTAATACATTAATTGTATTGTCCCATTCTTCATGACAATGTTTATATTTTTTACCAGAACCACACCAACATGGACTATTCTTACCAATCATCTTGATCCTTCTTTCTATATATTCGTTAAACACAACTTATTATACACGAAAACAAGAAAAAAAGCTTCCGATTGATTCAGAAGCTTCTAAATGCATTATTCACCAAAATAACGTTTTAATAATCCAGCAAATGCCTTACCATGACGAGCTTCATCACGAGCCATTTCGTGTACTGTATCATGAATTGCATCTAAGTTTGCCTTTTTAGCACGAGTAGCTAAATCAACTTTACCTGCAGTCGCACCATTTTCAGCTTCTACACGCATTTCAAGGTTTTTCTTAGTTGAATCTGTAACAACTTCGCCTAATAATTCAGCAAATTTTGCAGCATGTTCTGCTTCTTCCCAAGCTGCTTTTTCATAATACAATCCAACTTCTGGATATCCTTCTCTGTGAGCAACTCTTGCCATTGCTAAATACATACCTACTTCTGAGCATTCACCTTCGAAGTTAGCACGTAAATCATTTTTAATGTCTTCATCAACATCTTTTGCGACTCCTACTACGTGTTCAGCAGCCCAAGTCATTTCGTCTTCTACTGGAACAAATTTTTCTTTTGGTTGTTTACAAGTTGGACATTTCCAATCTGCAGGAAGATCAGCGAATTTTACGCCTTCTTTTTCCTCATCATAAATGTGTCCACAAATTAAGCATCTATATTTCATAAATAATCCTCCTCTTGAAATATAATATTTCCTCTTATGCATATACTATCGCATATTTATTTCAATATTTCAAAAGTATTGCTCAACAATTTTTAAATTATAATGGCTTAACTAGCAATTTGGTGACTTTGCTATAATTTTGCGTTTTATCACTTATGCGAATAACCATTCGTTCTTCAAATCCTTTAAACGAGTGATCTTATAGATATTTTTCAATCTAAGTAGTACGTA
>ENA-OQIR01000052-OQIR01000052.1-human-gut-metagenome-genome-assembly--contig:-NODE-52-length-48830-cov-3.818615_pt1 | contig 48830 bp, 64 predicted proteins | sample MGYA00242580_ERZ504745 | MGnify/ENA primary metagenome ERZ504745 (study PRJEB26092, sample SAMD00036214) | human gut metagenome | host: Homo sapiens | study: EMG produced TPA metagenomics assembly of...
TGAACTTCTGACCTCTTCCGTGTCAGGGAAGCGCTCTCCCCCTGAGCTAAACGCCCAAATGGAGCGGACAACGGGGCTCGAACCCGCGACCCCAACCTTGGCAAGGTTGTGCTCTACCAACTGAGCCATGTCCGCTTACGAGGATTAATCTTACGTGATGCCCGCATCCTATGCAAGAACTTTTTTTGAAAAGTTTTGCGACGCCCTCGCGAACCTCGCGAAGACATCAGCCACCACGGAAGGCGCAGGCAAACGCAAACTCGCCGCAAGAGGCCCTTACATCTCACCGAGCATGATCCAGGCAGAGCTGTCCTGCGCGAGTCTGCCGTCTGCAAGCGCTGATGAGGTGAGCAGGACCTGCCCGCCGGCAGCTCCACGGGTGCTGCACCGAAGTTCGTCACGCACGCCCAGCCGTTATCGCGGCGATAGGCGATGACGCCGCCCTCAGCGCCCTCGGCACCATCCGCAAGACCGGTGCGCCCGTCAAGATCGAGCCACGCAAGATCGTTGGCGCACCCGCGCAGCTTGCGCCGCAGCCAGAGGGCGTCACGATAGAGCGCAAGCATCGATGTCGGGTCCGTTTCTTCCCTATCGGCAGCATAATCGGAAAACCATGCAGCTGCGGCAGATGGGGCGCCGCATCAGCGTCCGCCGGCGAAAACCCAAACGATCCGCCCTGCGCGGGATCGTCCGCCGCTACCCACGGCAGGGGCACACGACAGCGTCGCGCCCCTTCTCGCGCTTCGGTCCGCGCGTATTGGTTGCACTGGGATCTTCGAGTGCGGTCCACGGGATATCAGCCACCTCAAAAAGACCGAGCTCCTCACCCTGATACACGTATGCCGAGCCCGGAAGCGCCAGTTCAAGCAAAAGAGCCGCCCGCGCGCGGCGCTCGCCGAGTTCACGGTCCTCGTCATAAGACGACCCGTCGCGTAAGAGCCAGTCGAGCGCAATCTGGTGGTAGCGCGTCGCCTTGATTTGCGGCAGGGCATAGCGCGTCGCCACGCGCGGCACGTCGTGGTTGGAGAGTACCCAGGTCGAGGCGGAATCGGATTCGATAGCTGCCTTCAAGCCCTCCTCGATTGCAGCGTGCATGTCATCATAGGTCCAAGTGCTTGGCAAACTCAAAGTTGAATGTCTGGCCAAGCTCGCTGGGACGCGCATAGAGATACTGGCGCTCAGGCAGCACCCACGCCTCGGCAACGGCGCTGCGCGGCGGATTATAGCGGTCGAACACGCGGCGCCACTCGCGATAGATCTCGTGGACCTCGTTGCGGTCCCACAGCGGATGGGCGCCGTCGTCAACCATGTCATCGCCCTCGGCGAGATGCCACCGGTCGAGGTCATCGCGGTCGAGATCCTTGGCGAGACCGTGCGCCACATCGATGCGAAAGCCATCGACGCCTCGATCGCTCCAAAACGCCAGGACGTCGCAAAAGAACGCGTGAACCTCGGGGCATGACCAGTCAAAGTCCGGCTGCTCGGGCGTAAACATGTGCAGATACCATTGACCGTCCGCAACACGCGTCCAGGCGGGGCCGCCAAAGTTGGCATTCCAATTGGTGGAGGCAGCTCGCCATGCTCGCCGCGACCATCGCGAAAGATATAACGGGCGCGCTCGGGCGATCCGGGGCCGGCGGCAAGAGCGGCTTTGAACCAGGGGTGCTGGTTGGATGAATGGTTGGGCACGATATCGACGATGACCTTGATGCCGCGCGCGTGAGCCGCAGCGATCATGTCATCGAAGTCGTCAAGCGAGCCGAGACGTGGGTCGACATCGCAGTAGTCCGCCACATCATAGCCGCCATCGACAAGAGGCGAAGGGTAAAACGGGCTCAGCCAGATGGCCTCGATGCCCAGCCGCTCAAGATAGTCCATCTGCTGGGTAATGCCCGCGATATCGCCCAGACCCGAACCGGTCGAATCCTTAAACGAACGCGGGTAGATCTGATAGATCGCGGCATCGGACATCCATGAGCGCGAAGAGGACTTTTCTGCAGCCATGGGGTGAGCCTCCCTTGCAACGAGGTTTTGCGAGATGCCCACGATGATACGCCCAAAGCTGTCATTCGAGGCAAACAACGCCACAGTCACACCCCAAAACGCTCGCTCCCTCTCGGGCTCGAGCCTCCTGGGACGAATCGATCGATTAGTGAAAAGAACGGAAGACTCACTCCCCCGGCCACAGCAGCGAGCGGGCTCCGGGTGCCCCAGGTTGCCGCGAAAGAGGAGGGAAGCGTACTTTATGTACGCGACCGACGATTGAGGGGGCAAGATGGGGTACCCGGGGCTCGCGCAGCGTCAACAAAAAACGCGGTTCGTTAGAACCGCGTAAGATAGTTGGAGCGGACAACGGGGCTCGAACCCGCGACCCCAACCTTGGCAAGGTTGTGCTCTACCAACTGAGCCATGTCCGCATATGTAAAACAAAACGGGCGCCGGAGCGCCCGGATGTTGCCTGGAGGCGAAGCCGGATTCGAACCGGGGGTAAAGGCTTTGCAGGCCTCTGCCTTACCACTTGGCCACTTCGCCGAAAAAGGACCGCCTAAACGGTCCGGAAATGCAATGGAGCGGACAACGGGGCTCGAACCCGCGACCCCAACCTTGGCAAGGTTGTGCTCTACCAACTGAGCCATGTCCGCTTGCGGGTTATTAATTTACGCGAGTTATCCAAAAGACGCAAGTACTTTTTTCAAAAAAGTTGCCGGCCGCGTGTTCTTGGTGGCTAAACGCGCTAAAGCGATTGGCTAGGCACGCGATTCCAGTGCTCCGCTAAATAGCTTCACCATCTGCACGCGCGTGCCGGTGCCGTCTGTGCGACGAGCAACCTCCACGTTATCGACAAGCATACGCATAAGCTTGATACCACGGCCGCGTTCCTCAGATGCGACCGGTTCGCTCGCTCCATCGATAGAATAGCCGGCACCCCGATCAAGCACCTCAACCACGACGCGATCGCCATAGGCCTGAACCGTCAGGACGCACCCGATACCGCCCGCATGGTCATAGGCATTACCCAGCGCCTCCCCCGACGCCAACGCGACATCGTAGCGCTCGTCGCGGCGCAACGGAAGCGATTCAAGGAGTTCGGCGATGCGATGTCGATAGTATGGAAGATTCTCGATACCCTGTCGGACCTCGACGCTCTTGCTCCATCGTGGCAACTCTCCCACCGGAATAGCGGGAATCGACTCACGCGCCGGACCCGCAACATGAAGGATGTCGACAAGTCGGGCAATCTCCAAAAAGCGAATGACCTCATCGGAGGCGTTAACGAGCGAAAGCAGGCCCTCTCGCCTCATGAGCTCTCTGGCACGTGTAAGCAAAAACGCCAAACCCGTCGAGTCGATAAAGCCACGGCCTGGCAATTGATGACAACGCGACGCACGCCCCGGTCGATCAGATTATCCAACCGTCGGCGCAGCACGGACACCGAGGCGATGTCGACATCACCCGGTGGCGTCAAAACCGCTATGTCATTCCACTCATTCATACGACCATGGTTCCCCAAAAGAGCTCGCTCGATGCATACATATCTGCAGCTGCGCAGATTTTGCCCGTCAAGTATCGCGGTCTACGATCGACCCCGTAAAAACTCAAGGGAAACCAGCGCAATGTCATCGTCCAGCGCCGACTCGGTAAAGCGGTCAAGCTCTCCCAAGACCTTACCGCAGATTCCCGATACACCCTCACCCGAGACAGAGAGCAAAAGGTCACGAAGGCGCTGCTCGCCAAAGAAAGCACCCGAGCGATCACGTGCTTCGATTGCTCCGTCGGTATACATGAATAGCATGTCACCAGGAGCGAACGTAAACACGCCTGTCTCGTACACCATGCTCTCAAAGGCACCGATCACGCCCGATTGGCACCCAAGGAGCTCCACTTCTCCCCCTCGGGTTTCTCCGCCGCCAAGCGGCGTCGACGACGGTCTAATGACCATAGTGGGAGGATGTCCCGCAGAGCAGTAGGTAGCGCGACCCGCTTTAAGATCAATCTTGCGATAAACGCCGTCACGAACGTCTCGACCTCGAAAGCCCATGAGCATGCTATTGAGCGAGCGGGCCATACGGCGGGCCCAGCACCCTCCCAGGCATAGGCCGTCAGCGCCGTCTTGACGAGCGCTGACATCGACGCCGCCTCGATTCCTTTGCCGGATACATCGCCCAAAATCATAACGGCGCAATCGTCGGGAAGACGGACAAGAGTATAGAAGTCGCCGCCAACCAACGCCGAATTCGTTGCCGAAAGGTATACCGAATCGGTCGCGATACCCGGAACGTCACCAAGCGAATTTCTCATGCCAATCTGGAGGGTCTGAGCGATATGGCGCTCCTCGCGCTTTTGAGATTCGCCCTCGTAGATCAGTTCAAAGTCATGCGCCAAGTGCACCAAGTAGTCATATTCAAGGTCATCAATCGGCTCTTGACTACCGTCACGAAGCAGAAGCGCGCGCGTCGTCGGGCCTTTCGCAACAGAAGCAGGAACGATCGCGTCGTTGCTGTGTTTGCCATCACCCTCAGAGCGCGGGCGCCCCGCCTCGATGCCGGTGTCGACGTAGAGACCTGGCAAGGCAGACCATGCGCCTAAGCCAGCCTCCCATAGGCATCGATTCGTCAACGCGAGTTATACGGACGTGTTTAAGATCCTCGCACTCGTGCCGCCCAAAACAGACGCCTCAAAGCCATCAGAGCCAACCCCCAAACGTGCCGCTGGCGCCGTCGTGGAAAAGAAAAGTTTCTCGGGATCGTCCGGCAAAGCAACGCGACTGCCGCCTTCAAAATCTATGACATAGGAGCCCAGACTGGCGTCATACTCAACAGGGCAAAAATGACAGTTGAGCATATTGCAAATCTCGGACGATATAGCCTGGGTAGCCGCGGCGGAATCGTCTAGAAAGGTAAACAACTCATCACGTAAGACATTGAGCGAGCGGCCAAGCTCGGCCGTGCGACGAGAGCGAAGGCTCGATGCCATGCCGACCAGCTGGATAGACAGGTAATCGCAAATGACCTCGAGTACATTAACGTCATAGGCGAGCGGTGCCTGAGGGCGCTTCCAACCAACTTCCAGCACGCCAAGGATCTGCGTACCGTAAAAACGGGAAGACAGATCTCGCTGCGGTACGGAGGCATATCCTGCACGCGCAACAGGTGCTTAGAACGATTGTCCAGGTCCATGAACATACCGGAGGCAGCCCTATCACCCTCAAGGTCCTGTTGAATCGACAAGCGACAGGCACGCGACTCGCGAAGAACATACGTCGGAATGCCAGCGCCATACGGCAAAAACTCGGGCAGGTAGCTGTCGTGCAGCTCCTTGGAGACACCGCGAAGCTTAAAACCGCCGCTCTCAGAAAAATAGATAGCGGCACCCGAAGCATCGAGCGTTCCTACAAGCTGGTTCAAAACGATATCTAACAAACTGGGCAGCTCATCGGAGCCCACCGTGCTCATAATGACCGACAATGTACCCGAGAGACGCTTATTCGCCACTCTAAGCTCCGAAAGCGCACGCTTGAGCTGACGGTCGTGCGAATACTGTTCTTCGATGCTATGGAGTGCCACCAGAACGCGCGGCGCACGGCGGCCAAAGATTCGAGGCGGCGTAACCGAGCCGGCACAAACCAGGACGGGAATAAACGATCCGTCACTTAACTTGAGCATCAACTCGCTCTTTGTTCCATTGGTCTCAAAAGGAAGCCGATGCTCTGTCGCGCGTTCAAAAGCCGACGAGTACAAGAGGTCTTTAACGTCCCCGTTGATCACATCGGAACGCTCCTCGCACATCAAGTCGAGCAAGCGATTATTTACATGCAAAATGGTTCCGTCGAGCTCGCAGATAATGACAGCATCGCTCGTGATCTCGACCAATTGGGCAACGTCCGCCCACTCATTGCGCTCAAGCGTTTCCATCGTGAACCTCACCGTCTATCGGTAACAAAAAAGCCTCCGAAGAGGCTTCTCAAATGCGATGGTGTCGGAGGCGGGACTTGAACCCGCATGACCAAAAAGCGGTCACTAGCACCTCAAGCTAGCGCGTCTGCCAATTCCGCCACTCCGACATGCTATGTTGTTGATTCGCGGTTCGTTTTGTTGGACCCGCGCGTTCAACGAGGAAGATAATAACCTATGTTTCGAGAACTGCGCAAGCACTTTTTTGAAAAAAGTTTACGAATTTGTAAATGCGCAGGTAGACTGACCTGTTCGGGCAGGAATGAGGTTGCTTTCCAACGCGTCCTCGGGCATGCGGCATTATTTTGATCCGCGCTTCGCGCTACAAAATAATGCCGCCCCCTGCGGAATGCGTTGGAAAGCAACCTCATTCCTGCCCTAGGGGCACGTACTCCAGGCACCGTTCTCAAACATGTTTTGAGGGCTGATGCAAATTTAGTGGCTCTGCTTTGCCGAGCCCTTATATGGGGAGGCCGGAGCCAAGGCTCCGGCCTCACACAATTCCCTATCAGATTAAGCGAGCGATCAGGGAATCGCACTCCCCCTGCCGAGTTAACGTAGGGCCCGCCCTGGTGTTACTTTTCAGAACACTCCGCAGGACGCAAGAAACCCCCGCAGCACGAAGTGCGCAGCGGGGGTTTCTTGCATGTCCGAGGACGTTCTGAAAAGTAACACCAGGGCGGGCCCGGACGAGAACAACCGACTACAGGTCGATGTGCGATTCCTTGATCGGGAACGGCTCCGCGAAGTGACAGGCGCAGCAGTGACCCGGTGCGACTTCCTTAAACTCAGGCAGCTTCTCGGAGCAGATACTCTGAGCGATCGGGCAGCGCGTGTGGAAACGGCAGCCGGTCGGCGGATCCAGCGGCGACGGCGGATCGCCAGCGAGGATGATGCGCTTACGGGTCTTCTGGATATCCGGATCGGGAACCGGCACGGCAGACAGCAGCGACTGCGTGTACGGATGGTGAGGCTCGCTATAGAGCGTCTTCCAGTCCGAAACCTCGACCATCTTACCCAGATACATAACGGCAACGCGATCGGAGATGTGCTGTACGACGGACAGGTCGTGTGCGATAAACAGATACGCGGTACCAAACTTGTCCTGCAGTTCCTTGAGCAGGTTCAGAACCTGGGCCTGAATGGACACATCCAAAGCGGATACCGGCTCGTCACAGATAATCAGCTTGGGCTTCAGCGCAAAAGCGCGGGCAATACCGACACGCTGACGCTGGCCGCCCGAGAACTCATGCGGATAGCGGTTGATGTGCTCGGGGTTCAGTCCAACGACGTCGAGAAGCTCACGGACGCGCTCAATGCGCTCCTCCTTGGTACCCACACCATGAATGGTCATAGGCTCGGAGACAATCTCACCGATGGTCATACGAGGGTTGAGCGAAGCATAAGGATCCTGGAAGATAAACTGCATCTCACGACGCATGTCCTTGATCTCATGCTTGCTCATCTCGGCAACATCTTTGCCCTGGAAGAACACCTTGCCGGCGGTCGGCTTGGTCAGACGCATGATAGTGCGGCCCGTGGTGGATTTACCGCAACCAGACTCGCCAACCAGACCAAAGGTCTCGCCAGGATAAATCTCAAAAGAGATGTCGTTTACAGCAGAGACGACGCGCTTGGAAAAACGCTTGGCGAACATGCCGGACTCTGCGGGAAACTCCTTGGAGAGGTGTTCGACCTTCAGCAGTGGAGTGCGCTCGTTATTGTCTGCCATTTACGCCTCGCCTCCCTTCTTGGAATCCTTGCGCGTACGGGACGTCTCAGGAGCGTTCTTGAGGAACTCGGGGTCACCGGAATAGTGGCACGCAGAATAGTGACCGGACTCGGTGACAACGCGCTCAGGGCGCTGTTTGCGGCACTTGTCCGTCGCGTAGGGGCAACGAGGAGAGAAGACGCAGCCTCAGGCAGGTTCATGAGCGAAGGCGGGTTGCCGTGAATCGGCGTCAGCGGCTTCTTCTCTTCGATTGCCTGCTCCGGGATGGAGCGGATAAGACCCCAGGTGTAGGGGTGGCGGCTCTCGTAGAAGATTTCCTCAGCAGTACCGAACTCAACGGGGCGGCCGGCGTACATAACCATGATCTTATCGGCCATATCGGCGACAACACCCAGGTCATGGGTAATCATGATGATGGCGTTGCCGTTCTTCTCCTGCATCTCCTGCATGAGCTCGATAATCTGAGCCTGGATGGTAACGTCCAGGGCAGTCGTGGGCTCGTCGGCAATCAGAATATCGGGATCGCAGGCAAGGGCCATGGCAATCATGACTCGCTGACGCATACCGCCAGAGAACTGGTGCGGATACTCATTGACGCGCTTCTCGGGCTCGGGGATACCCACGAGGTCCAAAAGCTCGGTGGCACGCTTGAGCGCCTCCTGCTTGGAGTAGCCACGGTGCAGACGAAGACCCTCGCCCACCTGCCTGCCGATCTTATAGACCGGGTTCAAGGAGGTCATAGGATCCTGGAAGATCATCGCGATATCGTTGCCGCGAATGTGCTGCATCTCTTCCTCGGTCATTTCGAGGATGGAGCGGCCGCGATAGCGAACGTCACCGCCCTCGATCTTTCCCGGAGGCATCGAGATGAGGCCCATGATGGTCATGGCGGTCACGGACTTACCGGAGCCGGACTCACCGACGACGCCAGGGTTTCGCCGCGATCGAGCGTGTAGGAGACACCGTCGACAGCGCGAACAACGCCATCCTCGGTGTGGAAATACATCTTAAGGTCATCGACCTCGAGCAGATGCTGGCCCTCAGGAACCGGCTGGTCCTTCAGGTCCACATAGTTCTTGTTCTTCTTCATCCTTATGCGTCCTTCATCTTGACGTCGAGGGCGTCGCGCAGACCGTCACCCAGCAGGGTGAAGGCGAGCACCGTCGAGAGAATTGCCAGACCGGGCATGATCATCATCCAGGGAGCGGTCAGAAGATACTGCTGACCGTCCTGAATCATGGAGCCCCACGAAGGCGTAGGCGGAATAACGCCCATGCCGAGGAAGGACAGAGCGGACTCGGTCAGAATGGCGCCACCAATGTTCATGGTCGCGTAGACCACGATGGAGGCGACGGAGTTCGGGAAGATGTGACGCACGACGATACGAGCATCAGATGCACCCATCGCGCGCGCTGCATCAACATAGTCGTTTTCCTTGACCGTCAAGATTGCAGAGCGGAAGACGCGCGCAATCGAAGGCCAGCCAAGAATGCCGATGGCGATAAAGACGTTCTGAAGACCACGGCCGATAACGGCGATCATGGCGACAACGAACAGCACGTACGGGAACGCCAGGAAGATGTCCGCACAGCGCATGATGATCGTATCCCAAATGCCGCCGTAGAAACCGGCCAGGCGCCCATGACCAGGCCGATCAATGTGGAGATGGCGGTGGCCATGATACCGACAGAAAGCGAAACGCGTGCACCGTAGATAACGCGGACGAGAATGTCGCGACCGAGGGCATCGGTGCCAAACGGGTGCTCGGCACACGGAGCCAGTAGCGATGTCTCGGCCATGGTGGTCGAATCGGAAGCCGTCGGCGAACCGAGCCAGGGCTTAGCCCACAGATCTGCGGTCAGGGCAACCACAACGACGATGATGATCCAGCAGACACCGATAACGGCGAGCTTGTTCTTACGAAGACGCTTAAAAGCGTCGCCCCACAGCGTGCGGGACTTGGCGGGAGCAGATGCGACTTGGTGGCGGTAGCTGCTCCTGAGACTGAGAATCAGTTTCCTGCATGAGACGTACCTCCCTTAGGCTTATCCGACGGACCGCCAAGGCGGATGCGCGGTCGAGGAATGCATAGCTAATGTCGACGAGCAGGTTGATCACCATGACGACGACAACGATGAGCGTAACGCCGCCCATAACGATGGGCCAGTCACGCATGCTAATGGCGCGATAGACTCATAGCCGATACCGGGCCAGTTGAAGACCGTCTCGGTCAGGATGGCGCCCGAAAGCATGCCGCCAAAGTCGACACCAATATAGGTAACGACGGGGATGAGTGCATTCTTAAGCGCATGCTTGACGATGATCGCACGATTGGAGAGACCCTTGGCCTTTGCCGTACGGATGTAATCCTGGTTCATGACGTCAAGCAGCTGCGAGCGCATAATGCGCGCAGCATAAGCGGTCGAAACCGAAGCCAGCGTAATGGTCGGAAGCACATAGTGCATCCAATCCTGATACTGAGAGCTGGAACCGCCGGCACCCGAGATCGGCATGGAGATTGCACCGCCCGTGGCGTCCTTGAGGATGACGCCAAAGAACAGCTGCAGCAACATACCGAGCCAGAAGGCCGGGACCGCAACGAGGATCGACGTGGTGAGCGTTACCAAAATATCCCAGAAGGAATAACGCTTTACCGCCGAAATGATACCCGCACCGATACCCATAATTGCCTCGAGCACGATGGCGCACGCGGCAAGTTTGACCGTATACGGATACTTCTGGGCAAAGATTTCCGTAACCGGCAGCTTGCGCTGATACGAATTGCCCAGATCGCCATGAAGCAGGCCGTTCATGTAATACAAGTAACGGTCCACGAGCGACGTTTGAACGGGGTCGCCGTTCTCGTCAAGGATCGCGTTGCCGTCATCGTCCGTCTGGACCAGGTGATAGCGAACGCGAAGCTGAAGCTCCACCTCGGGGGACAGAGCCTTGTCTCCACCGATCAGCTTGATCGGATCTCCCGGCACGATATTCTGGAGGCGAACAGAATCAGCGTAACGCCCAAAAACACCGGGATGAACTGAAGCACACGTTTAACGATGTACTTACCCATACCACTCCCCTATCTAGGGATTAACCTAAATGGATGCCGATCGCCAGACCGGCATCCCAAAATTACCATCAGCCAGTTTACCCCAGGTTAGGGAGAACTGTATGTTTCCCATGAGGTCTACGTAAATACTTGACCCTCACGGAAGCTGCAAACTCTTAGGCGAGCTCAGCGGTACCCAGATCGGCGTGCTTCTGCGGATCGACATAGAGGTGCTTAATGCGATCGGAGCCGGCGATGGTGTGCGTGTAGAACATAATCGGGATGACCGGGCAGTCGGCAGCGACCATTGCGTCGGCCTCCTGCATCTTAGCGACGCGCTCCTCGTCGTCAACAATAGTACGAGCTCGTCGACCTTGGCGTCGAACTCGGGGTTGTTGTAACCGGAGCGGTTGTCGCCACCGAGGGAGTCGGAGTGGAACAGCGGATACAGGAAGTTGTCCATGATCGGGTAGTCGGCAATCCAACCCAGACGACCGAACTGATAGTTAAAGTTCTGATACTGCTCGAGCAGGGCAGACCACTCAGGGGTATCGGAGACAGCGGTAACGCCAACCTTGGCGAGGTCACCGATGATGGACTCCATGATCTCCTTGTGACCGCCGTCCTGGTTGTAGGACAGGGTCACGCTAATGCCACGATCCCCGTTAGCGCCAGCGGGAGCAACCTTGTCGAGGTACTCGTTAGCCTTGTCGACATCGTAGGCGCAGAACTCCCATGCGCCCTCCTTGTAGCCATCGATGCCCGGAGGAACAATGCCGTCGGCAGGAGTACGGGTACCCTTGAAGATGGTCTTGCAGATGGCCTCACGGTTGATGGCCAGGGAGATACCCCTGCGCAGGTCGGCGTTGCTGAACGGCTCGGCCGTGGTGTTGCAGGTCAGATAGTACGTGGAAGGCTCGGCGCCGAGCAGCATGCGCTCGCCGTCACCCATGGTGTAGCCGTCCTTGGACACGCCGCGATCCTTCTTGGCGGCGTCGATCTGAGCGACGGGAACGTCGCAGACATCGAGGTTACCGGCCTGGAACTCCTTGTAGGCGGTCTCCATGTCCTTGATGACCTGGAAGTGGATGCCATCGATCTTGGCCTTGTCGCCATAGTAATCGTCGAACTTCTTGACGTTGATCTCCTGGCCATCCTCCACTTGCCGTCCATCATGAACGGGCCGTTACCGACCGGGGCGAGGTAGAAGCTCTTGACATCGGACTCGGCGCACTCGGAACCGGGGCCAGAGCCGGGTGAGAGGCGACGAAGGGGAAGTCGGCGTAAGCGGAAGCCAGCTTGACGACGAGGGTCTCATCGTCGGGGCAGGTAACACCGCTGAGCTCGGTAGCGTTACCGGCAAGCAGATCGTCATAGCCCTCGACCATGGAAAGGTGATAGGAGACCTCGGAAGGGCCGTACTCGGTAGCGACAGCCGACTTGGTGTTGACCAGACGCTCCCAACCGAGCTTGAAGGACTTGGAGGTAACGTCGTCACCGTTGTGGAACTTGGCCTTCTTGATCTTGAAGGTGAACTCGGTGGCGTCGTCGTTGGCTCGAAGGACTCGCAAGCCAGCGGAACGATCTCGCCCTTCTCGGCGTCATAAGAGGTCAGAGCATCAAAGAGCTGGTACTCGACCTGAGTGCCTGGTCCTCCTGGACATTGTAGGGGTCGATGCAGACCGGGTTGTTGATGTAGAAGTTCAGCTTCGAACCGGACTCAGAACCGGAAGCGTCGCCGCCCTTCTTGCCGCATGCGGCAAGAAAAGCCATGGAGCTCGCAGCAAGGGTACCGCCGACAAAGGCGCGACGACCCATAACGGGCTGGTGGAACATAGAATCAGCCATGCCATCCTCCTTATGAGATAGGACAAAGAAATGTTCAGTCGGACACATGTCGAGACAATCCGATCCGAACCATCAAAACGCCGCCCGTTGCTATGGCTGGTTATGCACAACGAACCAACGTTTCTCAATACAGTAGCGCATTTTATGCACGATTTGGGGCTAATTCCGGTCAACGGTCGAGAATTTCTTTAGTTGGGCGAAGTATGTGGGGATATTTTGGCTCTGTTACAAATATGTAAACAAAAAGGGTCCCGCACTTGCGGAACCCTTTTCAAGTATTTATGTGGCTCGTGCTTAGTAGCCGACGATACTGCGGGAAGAAGAACATGCACAGGACGACACACACGGCAAAAACGACGGCCATAATTACCGTCAGGCGATCGAGGTTCTGCTCCATGACGCCCGTGGCAGAGCTGGAGTTATACAGCGAGCTAGCGATCATATCCGAAACGCCGGTGCCTTACCAGAGTGCATCAGACGAGAATCGTCAGCGCCACGCAGAGACAGCCCAAACGACAAACAGAAGAATCTGAAACGGACCCATAGATAAGCTCCTTAATAGAACAATTCAAACTCCAGTACTGTACCACAACCCCCAGCACTCCCCCATCAGCCATTTGGTGACGAGGTAGAAATAGCGCAAAAAAAGAGGGTTGTCCGGTTGTGGACAACCCCCTTACTAGAAAACGGTATTTGTTTTCTATTAGGCCTCGGTGGCGAGTACGCGACCCGTCATCTCGGCGGAAGGCTCAATACCAGCATGGTGAGCATGGTCGGAGCGATATCGGAAAGACGGCCGTCCTCGATACCGGTGAGCTGTGCCTTCTCATCAACGATGATGAACGGCACGCGGTTGGTGGTGTGAGCCGTGAACGGATGCTTGGAACCGTCGGAAGCAACGTCAAACATGTGATCGGCGTTGCCGTGATCGGCGGTAATCAGCGCAAAGCCGCCCTTAGCGAGAATCGCCGGGACAACCTTGGACAGGGCATCGTCAACAGCCTCGACGGCCTTAACGGCAGCGTCGAAGACACCGGTGTGACCAACCATGTCGCAGTTTGCGAAGTTCACGATGTAGAAATCAGCGCGATCCTCGTTGATGGCGGCGACAAGCTTCTCGGTAACCTCGGGAGCGCTCATCTCAGGTTGCAGGTCGTAGGTAGCGACCTTGGGAGAAGCGACGAGCACGCGCTCCTCGCCCTCCTTGGGCTCCTCGATGCCGCCGTTGAGGAAGAACGTCACGTGGGCGTACTTCTCGGTCTCGGCGGTGTGCAGCTGCTTCAGGCCATTGGCGGCGATAACGTCGGCCAGAACGTTCTCGGGGAACGTCTTGGGGAAGGCGACCTCGACGTCAAACGTCGGGTCGTACTCGGTCATCGTCACAAAGTGCGAAAGCTTGATCTGCTCGCGCTCAAAGCCGTCGAACTCCTTGTCCGTGAACACGCGAGTCATCTGACGAGCGCGGTCGGGACGGAAGTTGAAGAAGATGGCCGCGTCGCCCTCGTGGATGCCCTCGTTGTGGGCAGCGAAGGGCTCGACGAACTCGTCGCCGCGCGGATCCTTCTCGTAGTAGGCCTTGATACCGGCAACAGGGTCGGTATCGGCATCGGATGCGTTGACCATGACATCGTAGGCGCGCTGGATGCGCTCCCAACGGTTGTCGCGGTCCATGGCCCAATAACGGCCCGAGACGGTGGCAACGCGAGCGTCGCAACCGGTCTCCTCGGAGATCTTAGCCAGGAAGGCGCAGAACTCACTCATGTAACCGGCACCGGACTGCGGGTCAACGTCGCGACCATCCATGAAGGCGTGGACGCGAACGGTCTTGACACCGTGCTCGGCAGCCATCTTGACCAGAGCCTCGACGTGGCTCATATGAGAATGAACACCGCCAGGCTCATAAGGCCCATGAGGTGGAGAGTCTTGCCGTCAGCCTTGACGTCGTCCATAGCCTTGACGAAGACCTCGTTCTTGGCGATGGAGCCGTCCTTGATGGCATTGTTGATGCGCGAAAGCTCCTGGAACACGATGCGGCCGGCACCGATGTTGAGGTGACCCACCTCGGAGTTGCCCATCTGGCCATCGGGAAGACCCACGTCCTCGCCCGAAGCGCCGAGCGTGGTGTGGGGGTACTTCTCGTACAGGCTATCGAGGAAGGGCGTCTTGGCAGCGGCGACGGCGTTCTCGCCATCGGCCGGAGCCAGGCCGCAACCATCCATGATGATCAGGAGTGCAGGAAGATGACGCTGTGCCATATGTCCTACTCGCCTGCCTTGACGACCATAGAGGCGAAGTCGGCAGCCTTGAGCGAAGCGCCGCCCACGAGGCGCCGTCGACGTCGGGCTTGGCGACGAGCTCGGCGATGTTGCCGGGCTTGGCAGAGCCACCATAGAGAACGCGGATGCCGTCGGCGAGCTCCTCACCGAACATCTCCTTGAGGGTCTCACGGATAGCGCCGCAGACCTCCTGAGCGTCCTCGGCGGTAGCGGTCTTGCCGGTGCCGATGGCCCAGATGGGCTCGTAGGCGACGACGACCTGCTTGGGGCAAGTGATCTCGAGACCCTCGAGACCAGCCTTGACCTGGTTCACGACGTGCTCGACATAGGTGCCGGCCTCGCGGACCTCAAGGGACTCGCCGCAGCAGAAGACAGGAACAAGACCGGCGGCAACGAGGGCCTTGGCCTTCTTGTTCTGATCCTCGTCGGTCTCGTGGAAGTAATCACGACGCTCGGAGTGACCGATGATGCAGTAGGTGCAGCCAGCGGACTTGAGCATGTCGCAAGAAGACTCACCGGTGAAGGCACCCTTGGCCTCCCAGTACACGTTCTGTGCACCGAGGGCGATGGGGGCAGCCTGAATACGGTCATGAACCGTGGTGATGTCGATGGTCGGAGGGCAGACGAGCACCTCGACGCCAGCCGGAACCTCGGGCAGAGCCTGAGCCAGCTCGTCGGCGAGCTTGGCGGCCTCGGCGACGTCGTTGTTCATCTTCCAGTTACCAGCGATAAGAAGGGTGCGATTAGGCATCGAGAAGCGCCTCCACTCCGGCAGGGCCTTACCCTCGACGAGCTCCATGGAAGCGCCACCACCGGTAGAGATCCAGCTCATCTTGTCGGCCAGGTTGAACTTGTTGACGGCTGCGACAGAGTCGCCACCACCGATGATCGAGGTGCAATCAGCTCGGCGACAGCCTCGGCGATAGCCTGGGTGCCGTGAGCGAAGTTATCGAACTCGAAGACGCCCATGGGCCATTCCAGAACACAGTCTTGGCACCCTTGACAGCCTCGGCGTAGAGCTCCTCGGTCTTGGGGCCGATGTCCATACCCTCACGGTCGTCGGGGATAGCGTCGGAAGCGACAACCTCGGGGACAGCATCCTCGCCAAAGTGATCAGCAACGCGGTTGTCGATGGGGAGCAGGATCTTGACGCCCTTCTCCTCGGCCTTCTTGAGCATCTCACCGGCGCGCTCGACCCAGTCCTCTTCCTTGAGGGACTGACCGACGGACAGGCCCTGAGCCAGGAAGAAGGTGTAGGCCATGCCGCCACCGATGATCAGGGTATCAGCGGAGTCGATGAGGTGATCGAGAACGCCGATCTTGGAGGAAACCTTGGAACCGCCGACGATGGCGACGAAGGGGCGCTCGGGCTCGGCGAAGATGCCGGTCAGCGTGTCTCGACCTCCTTCTCGAGCAGGAAGCCAGCGACGGCAGGCAGGTAAGCGGCGGGGCCCACGACGGAACCCTGGGCGCGGTGGGCGGTGCCGAAGGCATCGAGAACGAAGACGTCACCATAGGAAGCGAGCTTCTTGGCGATCTCGGGATCGTTCTTCTTCTCACGCTTGTCAAAACGGACGTTCTCGAGAACGAGGACCTTGCCCGGCTCGACGGCGGCGACAGCCTCGGCGGCCTTCTCGCCATACGTGTCGGCAACAAAAGCAACGTCAAGGCCAGAGAGCTCAGCGAGCTTCTTGGCGACAGGCTCGAGGGAAAGCTCGGGCTGGAAGCCAGTGCCCTCAGGACGGCCGAGGTGGCTCATGAGGATGACGCGAGCGTTGTGCTCAACGAGGTAGTTGATGGTGGGCAGGGCAGCCTTGATACGGGTGGTGTCGCCAACGACGCCATCCTTGATAGGCACGTTGAAGTCAACGCGGACGAGAACGCGCTTGCCGTCGACATCGATGTCGCGGACGGTCTTCTTGGTAAAGGCCATGTTTGCTTCTACCTTTCGTACGTGTCTGCCTCCCATTACGGCAGACGATTTCCTATAAAAAGGGCGCGACCCTAGGTGTAAGCCCTATGAGGCCGCGCCCTTCTTTAGACGCTCAACGAGCTATTCGCTAAAAGCTAAATTAAGCAACGAACTTCTCGAAGTACTTGATGGTGCGGACCATCTGAGAGGTGTAGGAGTTCTCGTTGTCGTACCAAGAGGTGACCTGAACGAGGGTCTGGCCGTTGCCGAGATCAGAGCACATGGTCTGAGTGGCGTCGAAGATGGAGCCGTGGGTCTCGCCGACGATGTCGCGGGAGACGATCTGGTCCTCGTTGTAGGCGAAGGTATCGGGGATGGTCTCGGCGTAGGCCTTCATGGCAGCGTTGACCTCGTCGACGGTGACCTTCTTGTCAACGACGGCGTAGAGGTTGGTCAGCGAGCCGGTCGGCGTCGGGACGCGCTGGGCGGCACCGATGAGCTTGCCGTTGAGCTCGGGGAGAACCAGGCCGATGGCCTTGGCAGCGCCCGTGGTGTTCGGGACGATGTTCTCGGAGCAGGCGCGGGAGCGACGGAAGTTGCCCTTGCGCTGCGGGCCGTCGAGCGGCATCTGGTCGCCGGTGAAGGCGTGGATGGTGGTCATGATGCCGGAGACGATGGGAGCGAAGTCGTTCAGGCCTTGGCCATCGGGGCGAGGCAGTTGGTGGTGCAGGAAGCAGCGGAGATGATGTTGTCCTCAGCGGTCAGCGTCTCATGGTTGACGTTGTACACGATGGTGGGCAGATCGCTGCCGGCCGGAGCGGAGATGACGACCTTCTTGGCGCCAGCGTTGATGTGGGCCTGAGCCTTAGCCTTGCTGGTGTAGAAGCCGGTGCACTCGAGAACGACGTCGACGTCGAGGTCGCCCCAAGGCAGGTTGTTGGCGTCGGCCTCCTTGTAGATCTTGATCTCCTTGCCGTCAACGGTGATGGAATCCTCGCCAGCGACGACCTCGTGATCGCGAGCATAGTTGCCCTGCGTGGAGTCGTACTTCAGCAGGTAAGCGAGCATATCGGGAGAGGTGAGGTCGTTGATAGCGACGATCTCGGAGCCCTCATGACCGAACATCTGGCGGAAGGCCAGACGACCGATGCGACCGAAGCCGTTAATAGCAACCTTTACTGCCATTGTGTCTCCTTTCGTAAGGCCCCCGCAAGCTACAGCGCCTGCCGTTGAGGCCCACAAACTAACCACTCGCCTAATATACCTTTTTTTTGGCTTGAATTTCACGAGAATGCTCGAAATTGAAAATCAAATTTGCGTTAAAACGCTTTAACGTATAAAACAGCAGTTAAACCACCATAAAAGCTATTGCGTTAAACTACCCGCTTGCTTCAATGAGCTTTTCAAGGCGCAAAACACGGTGATACAAGGCCGACTTCGACAAAGGAGGGTCGGCCATTTCCCCCAAATCTCGCAGTGAGAGATCGGGGTAACGCTCGCGTAAGTCACAAAAAACTGCCAGAGCGTCCGGCAGCGTTTCGCGCAAACCGCGCCGATCAAGCTCATCGATGAGCGCAAGCTGATGTTGGGCGGCACCGGCACTTCTGGTCTGGTTGGCAAGCTCTGCGTTCACGCGACGATTCACGTCGTTCTTCACCAGCTTAACCGCGCGGGCCTCTTCAATCTCGGCAACGCTGCGCTTGGCGCCAATCAGCTGTAACAGACGTTTAATCTCCTCGGCACTCTTGATGTACACGGCATACGAGCCGCGACGCGCATTGACGCGGGCGTGAACTCCAATCTGCTCCAGAAGGTCGCAAAGTCCCTTTGCATACTCCTCGCCCTGAACCGCGATCTCCAAATGAAAATCGCCACGCGGGTCGGCAACAAAGCCTCCGGCAATCAGCGCACCGCGAATATAGGCGAGCCTGCAGCAAGGACGGACGACGATGTGGCGCGGCACACCCGCGACGAGCCCTCCCCTACGGTCGAGAATGCCCAGCAGCACCAGAGCCTTATCCAAATCGGGCTGATCGGGCAAGGTGATGAGATAGTTTCGTACCTTGTGCAGGACCGACTTACGAACCGTGAATTCGGTCTTGAGCTTAAGGATACGATGCGTCAGCGCAATCATCGTGCGCGCCACAGCACCCGTCTCGGTCGCGACCGTCAAGCGGTACCGTCCCGAGCCCGCCAGCGAAAGCGTGCCGCTCACACGCGTTAGCGCAGCAAGCGTCGACAAATCGCAGTATTCGCATTCTGGTTCGCAGCGCGCAAGCTCGTCACGCACCTCAGCGGTAAACGACATGTAAACCTATGCCTTCGTGTTGGCACGCGACAGGTCACGGTGGAGATGCTCACATGATACTGAGCACCCTCCAGGTAGCGGGCCGTGGCCTCGGCAATGGCGACGCTACGGTGCTGTCCGCCTGTGCAGCCGATAGCAATGGAAAGCTGCGGCTTGCCCTCTGCGATATAACCCGGCATGACCGTATCGAGCAGCTGAGTCCAGGCCTTCCAGAACTCCTGGGTCTTGGGGTGGTCCAAGACAAAATCGGAGACCTTCTTATCGAGACCGGTCATGGTGCGCATCTCGGATCGTAGAAGGATTGGGCAAGAAGCGAACATCGATCATGATATCCGCCTCGATGGGCATGCCATGCTTAAAGCCAAACGAGAACACGTGGACATCCATAAGCTGCTGGTCGGACAGCTCGGAAAAAGCCATGCGCAGCTTGTTGCGCAAGGCAGAAGTGCGCAAGCGGCTCGTGTCGATAATCATATCGGCTCGATCGCGAACGCCCTGCAGCTGCAGACGTTCACGCTGAATAGCGTCGGCCGTGGTCTCCCCCGGCTTTGCAATGGGATGGCGACGACGGTTTTCGCTATACCGGCGAATCAGCACCTCGTCAGACGCCTCGAGAAACACAATGTCGCAGCTCATCTCGCGCTCTTCCAGTGCGGCAACAGCATCGAGCAGTTCATCGAACAAGCCCTGGCTACGCAGGTCGCAGGTAACGGCAAGGTGCCTGCCACGCCCGTATTGATGCCAACGAGCTCAGCAAGCTGGGCAATCAGGCGTGGGGGCAGGTTGTCGATACAAAAATAGCCCATGTCCTCAAACACATGCATGGCTTGCGTTCGGCCCGAGCCGGACATTCCGGTGATGATAACGATATCGGGGATACGCTCCGAGCGCTCCGCCGCATCCATGGCATCTCCCTTTTGCATGTGTGCCTCCTAAAATAAGCGCGGGACCCGGCCAGCGGATCCCGCGCGATCAATTGCCTTTATTGAGTATACCGCCCCAAGCGGATACAAGGCCCGTCTTACGCCTCAAGCGCAGCCTTGAACCAACTTGTAATACTCGTGGGGTGCGTGATAGCGGTGCCGACGACAACGGCCCACGCGCCGGCGTCGATTGCAGCGCGAGCCTCCTCGGGCGTATGCACGCGACCCTCGCAAATGATGGGAAGGCCGGGAAATTCCTCGGTCGCCTGACGCAGGAGCGGCAGGTCGGGGCCATCGGCCATGGTGCAGTCGATGGCGGCGACACCGTGAGAGAGTGTGGTGGATACCAGGTCGAAGCCCATATCAACCGCACGGCGAATGTCCTCGATGGTGGCACAATCCGCCATCAGGAGCACACCCTCCTCGTGCAGCGGGCGGAAGGTATCCTCGACCGACTTGCCATCGGGACGCGGACGATCGGTGGCGTCGATCGCCACGATATCGGCACCCGCAGCAACGCAGGCACGAGCGTGACGCAGCGTCGGCGTGATGTAAACGCCTCGTGCCCGTCCTTCCACAGACCGATGACGGGAACCTCACAGCGACCCTTAATGGCGGCAATGTCGGCAAGGCCCTGGCAGCGAATGGCGGCGGCGCCGCCAAGCTCGCAAGCGCGAGACATTTGAGCCATGGTCTCGGGCGTACGAAGCGGCTCGCCCATATACGCCTGAACGCTCACGACGAGCTTGCCCTTCAGGGACTGGATCAAAGGATCAACGGTCATGTTCGACTCAACCTTTCTCAAAACAGCCTTCTGAGACACCGCACCTTGACGTTCAAACCGTCGCTCGCGTACCGAAGTACGCTTCGCTCCTCTTTCACGTCAATCTGCGGCACCTCAGAAGGCGCACTTGGTAGTTATGTTTACTTCAACGATGCAAGAAGGTGTTCGGCGGCACCGATGAGCGGCGCGTCGCCCTCCAGAGAGCCGATGAGAATCGGCGTGTCCTGAAGCGGGTCGAGCGCCTGGCTGGCATAGCCTCGTGCACCGAGTCCTTCCACGTCTGTGAACGCCAATCGGGACCTTGGTGAATCACGCCGCCCGAAAGCACGATGACCTCAGGGTCCAGGATGTTAGCGAGCGAGCCCAGGCTGGCGCCCAGCGCAAAGCCGGCGTCATGAATGACCTCGGTCGCCTTTGCGTCGCCTGCGCGGCACAGGTCGTTCACGTCACGGCCGACCGAAGGACGGCTGGGGTCGACGCGGCCAAAACGCTCATCGTACATGCGCCCGATTGATGTTCCGGAAGCAACCGACTCCAGATGGCCGGAACGCCCGCAGGCGCAGGGAATGCCGGCGGCAGCCGAGCACTCGATGTGGCCCATATGGCCGGCAGCACCATGGAAGCCCTGCATCACGCGGCCGTTCTCGACATATGCGCCGCCGATGCCCGTACCGATGCCCAAACACAAGACGGAGAACTTGCCCTTGCCGACGCCCCAGTGGGCCCTCGGCCCAGAGCATGAGCCTGCACGTCGCCTACAACGGCAACGGGAAGGCCGAGGTCCTCGCGCAGACGCGGCCCCAACTGAACGCCGGACCAGCCGGGCATAATCTCATTGGCATACGCGATGGCGCCCGTCTTGGGGTCGACGACACCGGCAGCGCCGATGCCAACTCCGAGGACCTCGACATCGGGATTTGCCTCAAGAGCTGCCTTGATAGACGCCTCGATGCGCTGGAAGACCGCTTCGCCACCCTCCTGGGCCTCGGTGGGAACCTCAGCCTCAAAAACGGGATGGGGCACACCGCCGTCAGCCGGGTACTCCATGATGGCAGTCGCGATCTTAGTTCCGCCGATATCGACAGAGCAGACGTACTTGTTCTCCATGTCGTTCTCCTTCGGAGACAAAACAACTACAGGAAATGCGCCGTCAGGCTAGCCGTCACAGCGCGGTAAAGGTTTTCCAGGTGCCCGAGATCGCCGAGAAACCGTGCGGCCATTGGCCTAATGGGTCATGGCCGCACGGTTGAACGGCGAGGTCGGGTGCCTGGGAAAGCTTTAAAGGAGACCGTTGTCCTGGAGGACCTTGCGAATCGCCTCGACGTTCTCACCGGTCATGGCCTTCACCGGGCGCGGCATGGTCGGGCTGTCGAAGATGCCCATGAGGTTCATAGCGGTCTTGAAGGCGCCGACGCCACCGGCATAGCCTGGACGCCCGAGGTGACATCCCAGATGTGCGAAATCTCATTGAGGCGATCCTGCTCGGCCTTGACGGTAGCCCAGTCACCAGCCTGAGCGGCCTTCCACTGACGAACGTAGCCCTCGGGCTCAACGTTGGCGAGGCCCGGAACGGAACCGTCGGCGCCACCGAGATAGGCACCGTCGACGACGACCTCATGGCCGGTAAGGATGCTCATCGGATGGCCGTTCTTCTCGTTCTCCTGAATGAGGTAGCGGAACGAGATGTCATCGCCCGAGGAATCCTTGACGCCAGCCAGGACGCCCTCGGCGCCGAGCTTAGCAAGGAGCTTCCAGGGGAGCTTGGTGTGGACGCACACGGGGATGTCGTAGGCGAAGATGGGCAGGTCGAGTTCCTCGTGAAGGATGCGGAAGTGCTCCTCGACCTCGGTCATGCCCTGCAGGGCATAGAACGGGCAGGTGGCGACGAGCGCATCGGCGCCCAGCTCCTGAGCGACCTTGCCGTGCTCGATCATGCGCTCGGTCTCGGTGTCGATGATGCCGACCAGAACGGGAACGCGGTGGTCGACGATACGGACGGCCTCTGCGACAATCTGGCGACGGCGCTCGTCGGTGGAGAAGACGACCTCGCCCGAGGAGCCAGGAAGAACAGGCCATCGACGCCGGCATCGATCATGCGGTTGATGCTGCGCTCAAAGGAGGCAACGTCGAGCTGGTGGTCTTCGGTATCGGGAACAACGACGGGAGGGATAACGCCGGTGAATTTCTGAGTTGCCACAAGAATCTCCTTAGTTGTCTGGCGGGCAGCCTATGCCGCCCACTCTTGTTGGCGGTGTCCAGGCCGTCTAGGCCAAAGAACACGAATAGAACGTTTGGTTAAAGAAGTCGACGACTTCGTTTTCGAACGCATTGATGCGCTCGTGAGCGTATTTGGCATAGATGATATGCCTCCGGTCACACTCAAGACCGTTGAATACGGCAAACTGGCCCTTGGGATCACTCACGGTATCCATGAGCGATGTGCCCATGAGCACCGAGCCACGAACCCGAGGCGACAGCGTCTCGAGACCGCTGGGAAGCGGATTGGCAAGCGCCGTGCAGGCAAGGCCCCGCTCGTCCAGAGCAGAAACCGCCAGCGCGACACCGCCGCCAAGGCCCTCGCCCCATGCAAAGATGCGGTCGGGATCCATGCCATCAAGGTTGCGCGCAACCTTCGCCAACGCGCAGCCCCAACGGACACGCTCGACAAAAGCAGGCGAGGTAATCCCCTGCTGCAGATCGCTGGATCCAATAGTCTCATCGTCCAGCGCAAGCACGGCATATCCCATGGCGGCAAACCGCGTCATGTGATGCCATCCCCGCACGGGTCGGTCGATGTCATGGAACATCAGACACAGCGGAACAAGCTCGGATCTTCGGGCGCAACCAGAGGGCTCAATCAAACGGCCGTGCACGACATACCCGCCGAGCTCAAAGGAAACCTCGGAGTAGCGCGCGCACGGATTGGCGAAATCAATCGCCGTAACGGTCAGCCCGCAAACCTCAAGGTCCGAAGCGGCTGTCTCCAACTCGGAAACATCCGCAGAAGCATTGCCGCGCCAATCCCGGAAATCAGAGAGCCTTGACGAAACCGTCCCAGCAATTCCCGCAAGCTCGGGGACAATCAGCTCATCGATATTGCTCTCGCACTTAGACATGAGCCTCCCCTCCCTTGCAGAAAAATGGAATGATCAGATCGTCAAAATCCTGAATCTCCTCGTGACCGAAGCCTTCAAAGAACTCATGACGCTTTTCACAGGTCAGGTTGTTGTAGACTGCAAACTGCGTCGCCGGAGGACAGACGATATCGGCTGTGCCCGTGCCAAACAGCACGGGGCATTTGACTATGGGGGCAAAGTTCTTGGAATCGAAGTACGCCAGCTTGGCATAGGCCTCGTCAATACGAGTCGAGTCCTCGTCAAACCAGCGAGACCAATAGCGCAGACCCTCGTAGGCAATGTCGTCGGCATCCAAATCCCAGACCAGGCGGAAATCCGACAGGAAGGGATAGAGGATGGCGGCGCGATTGATAAGCTCGCTGTTAAGCGCACAGGTCGCAATGCCCAAACCGCCGCCCTGCGATGCGCCGTTCACAAATACACGGGCAAGATCGATGCCTCGAGCTCACGAACAATACGGCAAAGAATGCGGATATCTTGGTGCAAGCGGACATAGTAGAGGTTGGCCGGGTCGCCGTCGATACCGGCGACGATATGGCCCGCGACCGTCGTGCCCTCAAATCCACCAATGTCCTCGGAGGGACCTCCTTGGCCGGGGCAGTCGAGGGCGATGAGTGCCATGCCCATGCCCGCAAACGACGCTGCTCAAACCAGCTGCGGCTTGCACCCGGATACCCATGGAACTGAAGTACCAATGGCACGGGCTCGTCCGAGACAGGTTTAAGGTACTTGCGTGCAGGCGAGCGCCGCACATGCCGGTATACCAGAGATCGAAAAGCTGGCAGGTCACGGCATCGGTGACCGATGCCGCCTCGATCGCATAGTCAAGCCCGACGGCGTCAGCCTCGGCCATGCGATCCTTCCAAAAGAGATCGAAATCTGATGGACGGGACATAGCGCCTCGATATTCACCAAATTGATGTTGTAGCTCCTGAGCACTTGGCATGGCTCGTGAACCCAACCTTTCGAAATCGCAACGGAGGTGCGCCCGGCAAGGGAACCGGGCGCACGGGAGGGAAAGCGAAGTTACTCGCCGAGCTTGGGATGCAGCAGCGACGGCGCAGCGCCGAGCAGCATCTTAGTGTAGGGGTCTCGAGGATGCTGGAAAACCTGCTTGGCCTCGCCCTGCTCGACGATCTTGCCGCCATTCATGACGATGATGTCGTCGGAAATATAGCGGACCGTCTGGATGTCATGGCTGATGAACACCATAGCCAGGCCGAGTTCCTTCTTAAGGTCGGTCAGCAGGTTGAGAATCTGCGCGCGGACCGAAACGTCCAGAGCCGAGGTGGGCTCGTCGGCGATGATGGCATCGGGGTTCAGCGACAGGGCACGGGCAATTGCGACGCGCTGGCGCTGGCCGCCCGAAAGCTGGCCGGGAAGAACCTCGGCGGCGGAGGAGGGCAGACCGGTGAGCTCCAAGAGCTCCTTGACGCGCTTCTCCTGCTCGGCTCGGTACCCAGGTTGTGGACGCGCATGGGGTCGAGCAGTTGCTCGCGAACGACCATGCGGGGGTTGAGCGCCGTGGCCGGGTTCTGGAACACGACCGAGATGACGCGACCCATGTGGCGACGGTCCTCGGCGGTACGCTTGGTGACGTCCTTGCCTTAAAGTAGACCTTGCCGCTCGTGGGGGCCTGCAGGCCGCACATGACGTTAGCCGTGGTGGACTTTCCGCAACCGGACTCGCCGACGATGCCGATGGTCTGTCCGGGCATGAGCTTAATCGTTACACCCTGGACGGCGTGAACCAGGTTGGGGTGCAGAATCGAGCCGGTACGGGTCCTAAAGGTGACGTGGACGTCATCAAGGAAGATGATCGGCTCGACGCCGTTGACTGCGGTCTCGCTCATCTACATCACCTCCGCGTGAGGGGTCAAACCATTTGCCTTGAGCACCTCGTCGGGGAGCTCGGAATAGAAGTGCTCGGTGCCGGGCACGCGCTTGAAGACCGGACGGGTGTCCAGGCCAATGCGCGGATGGCTCGAGCGGGGCGCGAAGCGATCGCCCTTGGGGAAATCGCGCGGGCTCGGAACGGCGCCGGGCACCTGGTGCAGGCGGCCCGAACCGCTCTCGATGGACAGGACGGAACCCAGAAGGCCGCGGGTGTACTCGTGAATCGGGTTGGTGAGCAGCTCCTTGGTGGGCGCCTGCTCAATAACCTGGCCGGCGTACATAACCGTGATGTTGTGGGCGACCTCGGCGACCAGCGCCAGGTCGTGCGAAACGAAGATCATGCAAAGCCGAGCTTGGCCTGAAGGTCGTTGAGCAGCTTGATGACCTGCTTCTGGACCGTAACGTCCAGAGCGGTCGTGGGCTCGTCGCAGATAACCAGCTTGGGGTCGCGGGTAAGGGCCATAGCGATCAGAACGCGCTGACGCTGACCACCGGAAAGCTCGTGCGGATAGCTCTCGAGCGTACGCTTGGGGTCGAGGCCCACGAGCTCCAGGAGTTCCTCGGCGCTACGGGTGCCGCCGCGCTTGGTGAGCTGCTTCATCTGGGCAGAGATGAGCATGGAGGGGTTGAGCGAGGACAGGGCGTCCTGATAGACCATGGCGATATCGGTACCGCGCAGGCCGAACCACTCCTTCTTGCTCATCTTGAGCAGGTCGCGGCCCTCCCAGAGAACCTCGCCGGAAAGATGCTCGTCATCGTCGGTCAGGCCCATGATGGCCAGCGTGGTGATGGACTTACCGCAGCCGGACTCGCCTACCAGCCCATGGTCTGGCCGGGACGGACGTCAAAGTTAACGTGGTCGACGACGTTGATATCACCGTGGTGCTCAAACTGGATGCAGAAATCGCGGACCGAAAGGATCGGCTCAACGGACTCATCGGGCACATGGCGGTCGTTACGCTTGAGCTCGACATCGCGCAGTGCGCCAAGACGGGCGGACAGGGACTGAGCCTGCTCCTTGTAGGCACGAACGGGGTCGGAAACCAGCAGGTCGGCCTCGCGGCGCTTGGAGGAATCGGTCGGATCCAGGGCGGCGGAGGGAGCAGCGGCCATGGCGTCGGTAATGCCCTCGGAGAGGATGTTGAGCGCCAGGCAGGTGATCATGATGGCCAGGCCCGGGAACAGTGCCTGCCACCAACGGCCAGCGAGCACGCCACCGCGTGCGTCGGCGAGAATGTTGCCCCAGGTAGCGGTGGGCTCCTGGATGCCGGCGCCGATGAAGGTCAGCGAGGCCTCGAAGATAATGCGTCGGCGACCAGGGTAACGGTGAAGACCATAATCGGAGCGATGCAGTTACGCAGAACATGCTTGATCAGAATCACGGACCTTGGCGCCGGACACGATGACCGCGCGGACATAGTCCTCACCGTACTCGGACACGATGTTGGCGCGCACGATACGGGCGATCTGCGGGGTGTACATAAAGCCGATCGCAAAGATGATCGACGGCACGGAATTGCCCAGGATGGAAACGAAAACGGCTGCGAGGGCGATACCCGGGATGGACATGATGATGTCCAGGATACGCATGATCGCCTCAGAGATAGACTTGCGCGAAACCGCTGCAAGAGCGCCGACAACGGAACCACAGACCAAAGCCATGGCGGTAGCACCAAAGCCGATAATCAGCGAGTAACGTCCGCCGTAGAGCATGCGCGACAGAATGTCGCGACCCTTATCGTCGGTACCGAAGATAAATCCGTTGCCGGGAGCCTGGCGAGCCGTAAAGATCTCGACCGGGCTATAGGGGGCAAGAAGGGGCGCCAAAATCGCAGTCAGGGCGACCAGCACCAGCACGACGGCGGCAATCTTAGAAGACAGCGTCATCTTCTTCCAGCCACCGAGCTTGAGCCCCTTGGAGGCAGCCTTCTCGAGCTGCTCGGTTTGCTTCTCTCGAATCTTTACCATAATCTACACCGTCCTGATGCGCGGGTTGATGAGCAGGTAGAGCATGTCAACCACGATGTTGATGATGATGAAGCAAGAGCAACGACGATAACGACGCCCTGAACCAGGTTCGCCTCGTTGCCCTGAACGCCCTGCAGAATCGCAGTGCCCATGCCGGGGAGGTTGAAGATAACCTCGATGACGACGCGCCGCCCATGAGGTAGCCGATCTTAAGACCGAGGGTGGTGACCGGGGTGATCAGCGCATTGCGAAGAACGTTGATGCCGACGACGACCTTCTCGGGAACGCCGGCGCCACGAGCCATACGGACATAGTCCTTGTCGAGCTCCTCGACCATGGCGGTACGCACGATACGAGTCATCTGGCCCGTCAGCGGAAATGCCAAGGCGATAGCGGGCATGATCATACGTCCAGATAGCCAACCGGATTCGTGGTGAAGTGAGGCAGAGCACCCGATGCCGGGAGCACCTTAAGGTAGGAAGAGAACAGCAGGATCAACAGAACGGCAAGCCAGAACGACGGGGTTGCCAAGCCGGCGATGGAAAAGACGCGGATCACTTGGTCCGGCCATTTGTCGCGATACAGTGCCGCGATGACGCCGAGCAAAAACGAAACGACCGCACCGATGGCAAGACCGATGAAGGTCAGCTGCATCGTGACGGGCAGGGCCGTGGAGATGCGCTTGGCAACGGAGTTGCGGGCAGCGCCGTAGGTACCATGTCGCCATGAATCAAATCGCCCATATAGCGCACGTAGCGCACAGGCCAGGGGTCGTCCAGACCATACTTCTCATGGTACTCGGCAACCGCCTCGGGCGAGGCACCGTCACCCAACGCCGTGTAGGCGGGGTCGGTCTTGGAGAACGACATAAGGAAGAACACCAGGACGGTGACGCCCAATGCCATGATCGGCAGCGCCACAAGACGCCTTCCAATCAAACGTAGCAAGTTGTTCACGTTCTCTCCCCTTTCTTTTGTCGGTAGGACCAACTGGTATATGAGTACGGATACTCATTACAAGACCCGAGCGACATCGTTGCCGCCCGGGTCTTTGTTTCAACTATGAGGATACGGTCCCAACGGCCGACATCCTGCATACAGACTCAAGCGAGTCTTACGCCTTGACGGTCGCAACGCCCCTGAAGGACATGCTCGTCGTGCCGATGCCCTTGAAGCCGTCGAGAGCCTCGCCGTTGGCGCGGTGGACGGATCGTCCCAGGAAGCGGAGACGGTCTTGACGTGGACAACGGGGTACAGAACGGCGTTGTCGGCGATGATGTCGAAGCACTCGTTCCACTTCTTCTGCTGCTCGTCGCCCTCGGCGGCAAGAGCCTCGTCCATGAGACCGTGAAGCTTCTGCCACTCAGCGGACTCCTTCCACGGGCAACGGGTCTGCATCCAGACGTTGTCGCCATACCACCAGTTGAGCAGCAGGTCGGGGTCAGCGCCGAAGCAGGAAGGATCGCCAGGGGCAAGGAGGATATCGTAGGCCTCGCCGCCGTCGATGGCAGCGTAGGTGGCCGGCGAGGTATCGGTCTGGATGGTCACCTCAAAGCCGAGAGCGTCGAGGTCGTTCTTGACCTGGGCGGCCATGCCCTTGATCTGCTCGTTGTCGGTGGTGCGCAGGGTGATGGCACCCGGGGTGATGCCGGACTCCTCGATGAGCTTCTTAGCCTTCTTGCGTCGGTCTTGTACACCGTGGAAGCCTCATGATAATTGGTGAAGCTCTTGGGCAGGTAGCAGCTGGCAGCGGTGGCAAGGCCGGCAAAGGTGTTGCTGACCATCTTCTCGGTGTCGAGCGCATACATGACAGCCTGACGGACCTTGACGTTGTTCCAAGGCTCCTTGGCGACGTTGAACATGATGAAGCGGGTGCCGAAACCCTGAACGTTATCGATCTTGCAGCCGGCGCTCTCGAGCTGGTCGACGGCGTCAGCGGTAACGAGCTCCATAACGAGCGTGGAGCCCTCCTGCTGAGCGGTAACGCGAGCGGTGGGGTCGGTCAGGATGCTGTACTGGATCTTCTTATCCTCGGCAGCATACTCACCGTTGTACTCGGGGTTGGGAACCAGGGTGGATCTCGGTATCGGAGATAGAGTCGTACATCCAGGGGCCGGAGCCGATCGGCTGCTTGGCGCGATCCTCCTCGGTCTGGGTGGCCGGGGTAACGCGGATGATGGCAAGACGATCCTTGAGCAGAGAGAAGTTGGGGACCTTGGTCTTGACCGTCACGGTGCTGGCGTCCTTAGCCTCGATGGACTCGAAGGGCTGGAAGAACGGAGCATAGGTAGCGGAAGCGGCGCAAGCGGTGTAGGAGGCAACGACATCGTCAGCGGTGACCTCGGTGCCATCGGAGAACTTGGCGCCCTTGCGGATGGTAACCTCGAAAGTGGTGTCGTCCACAGACTTGGGGTCGTCGGTGGCGAGCTCGTTGAAGGTGCTGTAGTCGTGGTAATCGATGCCGTAGAGGCCCTCGACGACGTGCCAGTTAGCACCCAGGCCCACAGCGGAGCCGGTGCTGGCGGGGTCGAAGCTGGACGGAGCGTAAGCGGAACCAGCGGTGATCACGCCGCCGCCACGGTTGGCGGAATCGGTGGAACCGGAAGCGGAACCCTCGTCGCTAGAGCTGCCACCGCAGCCGGTGAGACCAAGCCCTGCGACAGCAGCGACGCTGCCGGTGAGGCCGAGGAACGAACGCCTGGACATACCCTTGTTGATGATGGCCATGTCTTCTCCTATCAATAGAGAATCTTACCCGGGAGCACCTAGACTTGCCCCCGCGCAACTTGCGGACGATATATACCTTACCTACCGACAAACCCAACTTGGGTGCCGCGCTCGGCGACCGATACATACATACGCTTGAACGGTATTTACTACCGTTCACCGAATTCATTGACAAACGATTCGACAGACAGTATGTATCGACGAGGTGAGATATCAGTCTTCGTCAACCCGCAGGATAGCAGGGTTATTCACCATGGCTAGTCAAACGTTTTAGCGTTAATAAAACCCGAAATCAGCAGGTAATCGCCGCGAAATAAATGATTGAAAATCAGCCAATCATGTATATCAGTTGTTTAGAAGCGCGTTTAGTTTTCGGAACGGCTGGCCGATGCTTGGGCGCGCTCGGCATTCCATGCAACAAGTGCCTCGTGGACCGCTTTGGCGACATCGGCCGGAACGCCTCGAACTTCCGCAATCTCCTGCTCGCTTGCCGCGCGCAAACGCTTCATCGAGCCAAAATGGCGCATAATGGCACGTTTTCTGGTGGGTCCCACGCCCGGAACGTCGTCAAGCACCGAAACCGTCATAGCCTTATCGCGCAACTCGCGATGGAACGTAATCGCAAATCGGTGGGATTCATCGCGAACCTGCTTGATCAGATAAAGCGAAGCGGAGCCGGTCGCAGCACGACGGGGGTCTCGTCCCACGGCACGAAAACTTCCTCATCGGCCTTTGCCAAGCCACAAACTGGTATATCGAGCCAAGCGCCTCAAGTTGCTTAATTGCAGCGGTCAATTGCGGTTTGCCGCCATCGACAACGAGCAAATCGGGCGCGAGCCAAAGCGCTCGTCCGCCATGCGCTCGGGAGCATAGCGACGCCCCAGAACCTCGGACATCGATACGAAGTCGTTCGCCTCGTCCAATTCGGCCTGAATTTTAAAGCGACGATACTGGCCCTTGTCGGCACGGCCGTTGGTAAATACCACCATCGAAGCGACGGTAAAGGTGCCGTGCAACGTCGAGATATCGAAGCACTCGATGCGCAACGGCGGCGCAGGCAGCGCCAGCGCGCTTTCGAGCTCCAGGAGCGCCTGATTAGTGCGATCGTCAGCATACCCCGTGCGCATCATGTAGCGCATGAGGCATGGCGCGCATTTTTGGAAGCCATATCGAGCAGGCGGTGCTTTTCGCCGCGCTGCGGCCTATGGAGATGGCAAGAGCGTTCGCGCTTGCCCGCAAGCCACTCCCCCAACGCTTCGGCGTCCTCAAGCTCGACAGAGAGATTGATCTCGGCTGGAATATCAGCCGTCTCGTCGTAATAGCGCTTAAGAAAGCCCGATTGAAGCTCTTCCTCGTCGACATCCAGGCCTTTATCGAGGATGAACTCACAAGTTCGAACCGTTCGGCCCTCGCGAACGACAAAGACACAGGCGGCAGAGATAGTCTCTTCGCGATAGAAGCCGATGACGTCGATATCGACGCTCGATGGAAAAACGACCTGTTGGCGATCGTCCAGGCCCCTAATGACTTCCAGGCGACGCTTGACGCGCGCCGCACGCTCAAAATCGAGCGTCTCGGCTGCCTCCGTCATCTCGGACGTAAGCTCGTCAACGACATCCTTGCGATGGCCCGACAAGAAACGTTCGACACGTTTGACGTTCTTGGCATAGTCGGCAGGGGAAATCGCGCCGATGCATGCGCCCGGCCCGCGCCCGACATGGTAGTCAAAGCAGGGACGCCCGTTTGCGCGCAAATCATATTGACGATGTCTTCTTCGCCCTTATGAGATTCGACGATGCGGCGGCAGCGGCGCCATTCCGCACAGGATGCCGAGCAAATAGGAATAACCTTGCGTAGCGTATCGATGGTCTCACGCGCCGCACGGCTATCGGTATAGGGGCCAAAATAGCGCGTTCCCGGTTTATGACGCTCTCGCGTGTATTTAATAGCCGGAAACAAGTCGCTCTTGGTAATGGCGATAAAGGGATAGCTTTTATCGTCTTTGAGATCGACGTTAAAGTACGGATGGTACTGGCCAATCAGATTGCGCTCGAGCACCAATGCCTCGTGCTCGGTCTCCACCACGATATAGTCGAAGCTCGCCACCAGCTGCATCATGAGCGGGATCTTTTGACGCTCGTCCTGCAGCGTCACGTATTGACGCATACGGGCACGCAGGTTTTTTGCCTTGCCCACATAGATGACATCACCCTTGGCATCTTTCCAAAGGTAGCAGCCGGGTTGCGTGGGAACGCGCGAAACCTGCTCGGCAAGTGTTGGAATGTTGTCGTGACCTGCCACGCGCACCTACTTGCGACGAAGCAGCGCCGAGACCTCGGGCATCTTAAAGACGAAGGCAAGACCAAAAGTTACAGCGAGCGAGACGACGCCTGCAACACAAACGTAGCCCAGGGTAATGAGGATCGAGCTGCCAAGCGCTCCGACAAAGTGCTCAAGTGCCCACATGACGCCGGCGCCCGCGGCAGCGCCCAAGCCACCGAACAGTAGGCCGAAGAAACCGCCATGCAGGATAGACTTGACCTGAAGGCCATGCAGACGACGGCGCAGCCACCACAGTGAGCATCCGACCAAGACCACGTATCAACGACGTACGAAAGCGCAATTGCCGGCATACCGTAGCCCAGCACCACGCCAAACAGCAGCACAGAACCGGCCTGGCCGATAGCGGAGTACAGGCAATAGCGGCTATAAGGTTTCATATCGAGCAGGGCCGAGAAGCTCTTCTGCATCAGCACGACCACGCCGTAGAGCGGCAGGGAAAGTGCCAGATAGATAAGGAACTCCGACACCAGCGCCACACCGGATTCATCGAACTTGCCGGCGCAGTAGATCATGTTGAGCGGACGGGCGAAGACGATCAGATACATCGCAAACGGAATCAGGAAGAAGAGCATCTGGGCGACACCGCGCGAAATGCCCGTGCGGACGCTGTCGTAATCCTTCTCCTGCGCATCGTGAGAGAGTTCGGTATAGAGTGCCGTCGAAAGCGAGGCGGCGATCAGCGCATAGGGCAATGTGTACCACAGGCGCGCATATGCGATGACGGAAGGGCCGGTCTCGGGCTGCACCACCAGCGCGGCGGCATTGGTAATGGAGGTCGAGACAAACATGCACACCGTGGCGAGCAGCGTCGGGATACCAAGCGCGATCGTCTGTCGCAGCGCGGGATCCTTAAAGTCGATATGGATATGAGGATGCACGCCATGCTTGCCAAGCGCGGGAATCTGGCAGGCCATCTGGACAAAGACGCCGAGGGTCGTACCAACTGCGATCAAGATAATACCGGCCTGCTCGCCAAATTGTGCAGACACGGGAGCAAAGCCCATAAAGCTGGCGATGACGATGACATTGTTGAGAACCGGGGCAAACGTCGACCAGAAATAGTCGCGGTGTGCGTTGAGAACGCCCGAGAACACCGAGCCCAAGCCATAAAACAGAATTTGAATAGCAAAGAAGCGGAACATGAACGCAGCGGTATCCATGCTGCCGCCATCGCCCGAAAGGAACGACTGCGTCCAAATAAAGCCGGGAGCAAACACGGTGCCCAGCAGCGAGATACCGCCCAGCAGCAGAAGCAGAATACCAAGCAGGTTGCCGACATACTCGTTCGATGCCTCGCGACCCTGCTCGCGCCTCACACCCATATACACCGGCAAAAACGCCGTAACGAGCATGCCGCCCATCACGAGCTCGTAGAGCATGTTGGGCAGGTTGTTGGCAACCTGATAGGAGGACGAGAGCAGCGACATACCGATGGCGGCCGCCATGGCCCACGTGCGGATAAACCCGGTGACACGCGACACGATGGTCAGCACGGTCATAAGGCCAGCAGAACGACCAACCGTGGAGTAGTCCGACGAACCCATATCGTCTACGTCGTCCTGAGAGTCCTCATAAACCTCATCTTGTGGCGGCAAATCGTCCACGACGGCAAAGGAGCCGGTCATCGCAAAGGGATCGTCAACCAAAACGGCGTCATCAGCAGGTGCGGCGTCATCGCTGTTCGGCATGTTGTTACCGGATACGGCATCATCATCGAATATGGCATGGTCGCCAAACACCGTGTCAACTTCATTGGCGGCGACGGTTCGGGCAGAAAACGACAGAGGTCCCAGTCGTCATCACCGTCGATGGCCACGCCCTCGACGGGATCGGTCGAACCAAGCGGCGACCATTCGTCATCCGAAAGAAGCGGTTCGCCATCATCATGAGCCGTGGGCTTGGCGGAATGAGCGGCAGGAGCGCTCTGCGGTGTGCTCTTTCCCTGGGCTGCCATCAAAAACACCGCCGTCTCATCGGGACGCGGCTCACGAGGAGCCTCGGAGGCGATCGGCATCACGCTGGCGCTCGATTGAGCGGCGGCCAAAAAGACAGCCGTCTCATCGGGACGAGCCGAAGAAAGAACCGTACGGGGAAGTGCCGTGCCGGCACCGGCGGCACGCAAGTACACGGCCGTCTCGCCCGGGTCAGCGGCAGCGGACCAGGCGTTTCGAATCTCGTTATCGAACGAAGCGGCCTCGGGCGCGGGCGTCTGAGGAGCCGACCCTTTTGCAAAGTGAGCTCCGCGCTTTGATTCTTCCTGCGGCATCGCTCAGTCCTCTCTCGTGATCGGGGCAACCGTCGCCCCGCAAAATGCAACTAAGTCATCGGGAGCAAGCTCAAGCTGATAGCCGCGCTTGCCACCCGAGATAAAAATGGTATCCCAAAGGACGCATGTCTCATCGATCAGAGTCCGGAAGCGTTTTTCATACCGACCGGACTGCAACCGCCGCGGACATACCCCGTCGCGGCAAGCAAATCTTTGACATGCATCATGGTCAGCGACTTTTCGCCTGCGGCGCGCGCGGCGGCCTTGAGGTCGAGCTCGTCGGCAACGGGAATGCAGCACACGACATGGTCGTTGGACGGCGTCGTGCAGACAGGGTCTTAATCCCTGACCGGGCTCCTCGCCAAGCTGCTCGGAAATCGCGACGCCCAGCCCCGACGATTCGTCGTCATCGTCTTCGTACGTATGGAGAACATAGGGGATGCCGGCGCTTTCCAGCTCACGCATGGCGTTGGTCTTTGGCGTCTTCACGGCCTTCGGCATGGCATATCCTTTCCCTCATATAAGAACGCAATTTTTAAGTATATGTCCATTTGCGCGGCATACGCTATCTCGACAAAGAGAGCGCCACCGAATCGCAAGGAATCGGCGGCGCTCATGTTTCAAAAACACCTATGTATTAGGCATCGAGTTGCGCTTGACGCTCCTTATCGCGTTTGAGCAACGGCGCCAAGAACTTGCCGGTATAGCTCTGCGGGCATGCCGCAACCTGCTCTGGCGTACCCGAGACCACGACAGTTCCGCCACCGTTGCCACCCTCGGGACCCATATCGATCAGACGGTCGGCGACTTGATGACATCGAGGTTGTGCTCGATCACCAACACCGTATTGCCCGCATCGACTAGACGCTGCAACACATCAAGTAACTGGCGAACGTCCTCAAAATGAAGACCGGTCGTAGGCTCGTCCAAAATATAGAACGTCTTACCCGTCTGACGGCGATGAAGCTCCTTGGCGAGCTTTACGCGCTGCGCCTCACCACCCGAGAGCGTCGTGGCGGGCTGGCCCAAGCTCACATAACCTAGGCCGACGTCATACAGGGTTTGAAGCTTTCGCTTGATCTGCGGAATATTCCCAAAGAAAGCCAGTGCCTCGGCCACGCTCATGTCAAGTACGTCCGAGATAGTCTTGCCACGATAGGTAACCTCGAGCGTCTCGCGGTTATAGCGCTTGCCGCCACAAGCCTCGCAGGGAACATAAATATCGGGAAGAAAGTGCATCTCAATCTTGATCTGGCCGTCGCCCTTGCACGCCTCGCAGCGTCCGCCGCTCACATTAAAGGAGAAGCGTCCCGGCGAGTAGCCACGCGCCTTCGACTCCGGCGTGCTCGCAAACAGCGCGCGCAGATCATCCCACAGGCCAATATAGGTCGCAGGGTTCGAACGCGGCGTGCGACCGATCGGCGACTGGTCAATGTCGATCACCTTATCGATGCACTCGATGCCCTCAATCTTCTTGTACGGACCCACGGGACGCGTCGAACGGTGGATGGCATTCGTAAGCGCGGGCGCAATCGTATCGGTGACCAGGGAGCTCTTGCCCGATCCCGAAACACCGGTAACGACTGTGAGCGTACCGAACTCAATCTTGGCGGTAACGTTTTTGAGGTTGTTGGCGCGGCGCCCGTGATCTTAAGGCAGCCGCGGCCGGGCTTGCGGCGCTCGTCTGGCACGCGGATCATCCGCTTGCCGGTCAAATAAGCACCCGTCATGGAATCGGGGCACGCCATGATATCGGCAGGCGTTCCCGCGGCGACCACGTGCCCGCCGTTGACGCCCGCGCCTGGCCCCATATCGATCACATAGTCGGCAGCGCGAATCGTGTCCTCATCGTGTTCAACGACGATAACGGTGTTGCCGATATCGCGCAGGCGCTCGAGTGTCTTAATCAGCCGCTCGTTGTCGCGCTGGTGAAGACCAATCGAAGGCTCGTCCAGAATATAGAGAACGCCCATGAGGCCCGCACCGATCTGCGTAGCCAGGCGAATGCGCTGCGCCTCACCGCCGGAAAGCGTCGCCGAAGCACGATCGAGCGTCAGATAATCAAGGCCGACATCAACCAGAAAACGCAAGCGTTCCAGGATTTCCTTGACGATACGACCGCCGATGAATTGTTGACGCTCGGTGAGCTCAAGGTCCTCAAAAAACTCGAGCGACTCGCGGCACGACAGGCAACAAACCTCATAAATGGACTTGCCGCCCACGGTGACGGCGAGCATCTCGGGGCGCAGGCGAGCACCATGGCAGCTCGAACACGGCTCCTCGCGAATGTACTTCTCCAGGCGCGCCTTAGTGTTCTCGTTGGTCGTCTCGGTATAGCGCTCGTACAGGATATTGCGCACGCCCGAAAACTTGGTGTCCCACTGGCTGCGACGACCGTCGAGCTTTTGATAGTCCACCGAAATCTTCTTGTCGCCCATGCCATCCAAAAATGCACGGCGCACTCGCGGAGGTAGGTCTTCCCACGGTGTATCCGCGCTCACCTTAAAGTGCTTACAGACCGCGGCGAAGATCTGGGGGTAGTAGTTCGAATTGCCGAACAGGCTTCCAAAGACCCCATCGGCAATCGACTTCGACGGGTCCTCAATCAGCGCCTCGGCATCGACCGTTTTCTTAAAGCCCAGACCATCGCACTCGGGACACGCACCATAGGGCGCGTTGAACGAAAAGTCGCGGGGTTGTAGGTCGTCGATGGAGTGCCCGTGCTCCGGGCACGCCAGAGCCAACGAATACTCCAGCAGCTCGCCTCGGTTCCTCGGGAGCATCGCGATCGGGCAGCATGTACACGTTCACATTGCCGTGTGCCAAGCAGTCGCCTGTTCAACCGACTCGGCGATACGGCCCAGAGAGTTTTCCCGAATCACGATGCGGTCGACTACGACCTCGATATCGTGCTTGAACTTTTTGTCCAGATCGATGGGGTCGTCGAGCGAGCGTACTTCGCCGTCGACACGCACGCGGCTAATGCCCTCAGCCCGAAGATCCTCGAACAATTTTGCGTACTCGCCTTTGCGCCCGCGCACCACCGGTGCCAGCACAAACGCACGACGACCCTCTCCCGCTGCCAGGACCTTATCGGCGACCTGGTCGGTGGTCTGGCGTTCGATAACGCGACCGCACTCGGGGCAGTGTGGCGTGCCCACGCGTGCAAAAAGCAAGCAAGGTAGTCATAAATCTCAGTTACAGTACCCACCGTCGAGCGCGGATTCTTGGACGTCGTCTTCTGATCGATCGAGACGGCCGGCGAAAGGCCGTCGATCGAGTCTAGATCGGGCTTGTCCATCTGGCCTAAAAACTGGCGCGCATAACTCGACAGGCTTTCCACGTAGCGACGCTGACCCTCGGCATAGATCGTGTCAAACGCCAGCGAGCTCTTGCCCGAGCCCGAAAGACCGGTAATGACCACGAGCTCGTCGCGCGGGATGGAAACATCGATATTGCGCAGGTTGTGTTCGCGCGCACCACGGATAACGATAGAAGAATCAGACATGGAAGCTCCTTGCCTCCTATAACCTCAAATCACACTGTCGATGAGTTTAACGCACTCAACGCGCACAGATGTTCGTAATACAAGATTCGCAGACCTTTTGCTTTGCGTGTCGGGTGCTTTGTTTCTCGAAATGCCGTGGAAAGGTTAGAGTAATCTAAAACTGAACTTAATTTGCTGTAACAGAGGAACGTCCATGACCGAAGATATCCCCCTTGAAATCACTTCGAGTGGCATGGCCAATCTGCCCATATTCATCGCCGTCCTTATCGTGGCCGCCGTCGTCGTGCGCGTGTATTTTTCAATCAGACACAACGAAAAACCGCCCATTGCCCGCGTCTTTTGGTGCGCGATGCTCCTCATCCCGCTCGGCATGGTAGCTGCATGGATTACGAATCAATTGCTCGTAAATGAGGACTGTTCCCTATGGGTCCTTTCTTATTCGGCGCTCGGTGCTGCCGCCGTCATACTTCTTGTCGAGCCCTTGGTTTCGGGACTTATCGACCAAACCGATCTTGCGACGGGAACGGTTGCCTGTATTTGCCGCGACATCCTTGTCGTCGCCGCTGTTTCAGCGCTCTCGTTCGTTTCACTCGAAATTGCCTGCAACGAAACGTTCTATCGCATTCCCGCCAACTCATTCGGGTTTTCCGTTGGGCTGCTCGCGACGGTTCTGCTCTCCCTTTATTTGCTGGGACAGCGTCATGGAGGCGTCATGGCCCTCGTGCCCGTCGTCTGTTGCACCCTTGGCATTGCCGAGCACTTCGTCATAACGTTTAAAGGCGAGGCCATCCTGCCGAGCGACATTTTGGCATTGGGCACCGCAATGGAAGTAAGTGAGGGATATGAGTTCACCTTCACTGCAGGAATCGTAACCTCACTCGCCCTGCTGGAGATTTCCCTGGGCTTCTTTCGCTTATCCGACCGCGAAAGCTCCGTACGCCCGCCCATGTCTTCCCCGCAATCGCCGCTAACCTCTGCGCTTTTCTGCTAGTGACCGTTGTGGGGCTCTTGGGCTTTTCCAACATCGACTTGGAGCAGTCGCTGGATTTTGGATTTGACCGTTGGCAGCCCATCACCACGTATGCGTCTCAGGGTTTTATCACTTCGTTCACCGAAATGGTCAACGAGTTGCCCATTGAAAAGCCCGAAGACTATACGCCCGATGAGGCGCAGAGCATCGAACAGGAGCTCGCCGCCGCCTACGACAGCACGTATGGCTCGAGCGAGCAGCGCGCGGCGGCCGTTGCCCAGTTCAATGAAATCAAGCCGACGATTGTTGCCGTCATGAACGAGAGTTTTAGCGACCTTTCGTGCTTTGAGCAGCTCCAGGCGGCCGGGTACACCGGTCCCGCATTCTACAACTCGCTTCCCGACACACTTGTTCGCGGCACCATGCTCGCTTCGGTCACCGGCGGCGGAACGGCGAACTCCGAATTCGAATTTTTGACCGGAGCGACAGCGGCCTTTGTCGGATTAGGCAAAATCCCCTATCAGCTGTATCAGATGAATAGTGTCAACAGCCTGGCAAAGGACCTTAAAGAGCTTGGGTATACTACTACTGCTATGCACCCGCAAAACCCCGTCAACTACCATCGAGATAAAATCTATCAGCAGCTGGGTTTTGGAGACTTTCTTTCAATCGGCGATTTCGAAGGTGCGCCCTATTACCATGCCGGCGTATGCGACTACGCCACCTACGACAAGATACTCGACCTGCTCAGAACCGACGAAGCCCCGCAGTTCATCTTTGACGTCACGATGCAAAATCACGGCGGCTACGACTATGGCACCGTTCCCGCCGAAGAGCTGACAAACTATTGGTCGAGGGAGCCAGCGAGGGCGCCAATAGCGCGCTCAATACCTATCTCACCTGCATCAATGCATCCGACCGGGACCTCGAGTACTTTATCAATGAGCTCCGCAATATCGGCAGACCGGTTGTTCTTGTCTTTTTTGGCGACCATCAGCCGAGCGCCGCAACGACTCTCAACGACGAGCTGTACCCTCAGGAAGATACGGCAAGCCACGCTTTCCGTATCTATCAGTCGACCTATTTCGTCTGGGCCAACTATGAAATCGCCGGCAATACCGAGCTCAACGTCTACGACACCGTCGGGGCAAACGAGATTGCAGCTATTACCCTTAATAAGATCGGCGCCCCGCTCACTGACTATCAAAAGGCCCTGCTTGCAACAAGGTCAGATGTGCCCACCATCAATGTCGCCGGCTATATTGGTGCCGACGGGCTGCGCTACGACTTGGAATCTGAAGACAGCCCATACGCCTCGACGATCGACAAGCTGCAGCGCATGCAATACCTCGAGTTCGCCAGCAAAGTTCAGTAAGCCCGCCCATTCGCTTGGACCATCGTATTGCAAGCACGCTCGGCCCAAATGCATCGCAAATGACTCCCGCTCGCAAACGAGGGTACAATGACGCTCGTGTCACACCGCGGGGCTCCGGCCCCAACATATACAAAGGAGTCATACATGGGTTGCGAGCACGCACAAGCAGCCGGCGGACAATCAACGCCGTCGCAATTTGAAGAGAATACGCTGTCGGAGGTCAAGCGCGTTATCGCTGTGCTTTCCGGCAAGGGAGGCGTCGGCAAGTCGTTTGTGACGGGCGCCATCGCAACCGAGCTCGCCCGCCGCGGCAACAAGGTTGGCATTCTCGACGCGACATCACCGGCCCTCCATCCCCAAAATGTTCGGCATGAGCGGACGCCATGTCCATGCCCTCGGCAACCTCATGCTGCCCGAGATCTCCGAGCACGGCGTCAAGGTCATGAGCTCCAACCTGTTGCTCCAAAACGAAACCGATCCCGTCCTTTGGCGTGCCCGGTTATCGCGGGCGCCATCAGGCAATTCTGGAGCGAGACCTCGTGGCCCCATCGACTACCTGCTGGTCGATATGCTCCGGGAACGGGTGACGTCGCGCTCACCGTTTTCCAATCGCTGCCCGTCGATGGCATCGTCATCGTCACGAGCCCGCAAGACTTGGTCTCGATGATCGTCGCCAAGGCAGTCAACATGGCCGAGAAGATGAACGTCCCTATTCTGGCATTGTCGAGAACATGAGCTATATCGAGTGCCCCGACTGCGGCAAGAAGATCGAGGTCTTTGGTAAGAGCAAGCTCCCCGAAGTCGCCGAGCGCTACAACCTCGACATCTTGGGTCAGCTTCCCATCAATCCGTCACTCGCCGAGGCCTGCGATAAGGGTGAAGTCGAGACCGCACTGCCCGATGACATGCTGCCCAAGGCCGTCTCCGCCGTTGAGGCCATCGCCCCGCACAAGACAGACGAGGCCTAAGTGAACGCAAGCGCCTTCTATGACGTCTTGGTGATCGGCGGCGGGGCCTCGGGCCTCGCCGCCGCCATTACGGCGGCGCGTGTCGACAAAAGGGTCTGCGTCGTCGAGCGCGACGTCGCCTGCGGTCTCAAGCTGCTCGCAACCGGAAACGGCCGCTGCAACCTCTCAAACGAATCCATCGACATTCGGCGATATAACCGCCCCGCCTTTGTCGAATCCATCATGGGCCCCCAACCCGAGCAAGATCTCGAGAGTTTTTTCTCCTCGCTGGGCATCATGACGATCCGTGAGGAAGGCCGCCTATACCCGCGCTCCCTTCGCGCCGAGTCGGTTCGCGATGCACTCCTCAATGCATGCGAGCGTTTGGGCATCACCCTACTCTGCGGAACTAACGTCATTGCGGCTCATAAGGCTTCCGAAGGCTGGACGCTTCAGATCGACCGTCCCGCTCATGTACTCAAACCCAAAAAGCACGGCGACCGAAAGACGGAGCTCCGTTCGCTTCGAAAGGCGTTAGCCGATACTCCTCGCACGAGCGATGCCCTGCAGGCAAGGGCCGTGGTTATCGCTACGGGCGGCAACCCCACCGGCATCGCGAGGTGTTTAGCCTTCCCTTGACGCCCCTGCGCCCCGTCCTGTGCCCCGTATCGGCATCAGTCGTCGGCGACCGGACGGCACTCGGAACTCTGGATGGTCTGCGCGTCCGAGCCCGCTTAACGCTCTCGCGCAGCCACGAAGAGCTCTGGCGAGAAGATGGCGAAGTGCTGTTCCGTGCCTTCGGCATCTCAGGCGTCGCCGCCTTCAATCTCTCTCGCCGTATCAACCAGGGCGACACTGTTCTGATCGACTTCTTTCCAGATTTCTCCAAAGATGAGCTGCTCGATACGCTCGAGCAGCGTGTCAACGTGCTCGGCGATTTTTCGCCCCGAAACTCCCACTGGCTTGACGGCATGCTCGCCCCGCAGCTCTCACACGTCGTCTGTACGGCATTCGAGCGGTGCCATCCCGGCTCGCGCGATGTCATCCACCTGGTCTCAATCCTCAAGCACTTTAAACTGTCCGTCGAAGGGACGGCAGAGGAGCGCTCAGCACAGGTCACGCGTGGCGGCATATCTATCGAGTGCGTCTCGACACCCAATCTTTACGTGAACAGCACCACAGGCGCCCCGCTTTACGTCTGCGGAGAAGCGCTCGACATCGACGCCGATTGCGGAGGCTTTAACCTTGCGTGGGCCTGGATCTCGGGTATTCGCGCTGCAAGCAGCCTGTAGCCGCGCAGTCTATAATCAAAAACGCATTCGGGCCGTCTGGGATACCGGTCGGCCTCTTTCTTGCCTCTAAGGAGACCTCGATGATCGAAATCACCCAAGTCAACGCGACGCTCGATGAGGCCGGCGACGAAAACGCCTGCCTTGCTATTGGCAGACGCGCCGTCAAACGAGCCCTGCGATGCGAGGATTCCCAGATTAAAGCCATTGAGCTCCATCGCAAGTCAATCGACGCCCGTAAAAAGCGAGATGTTCATTTTATTTTGAGCTTTCGAGTTGAGCTGACAAGCTCCCGACTCGAACAGGAAGTGGTCGACCGCGTCGCCGAGCGCAACCGCTCGCGCATCCGCATGGTTGACGGCGAGGCTCCTTCATTCCCCAACCCCGTCCCGAATGCACCCAAGGGGCGTCCCGTCGTTGTCGGCGCCGGTTGCGCCGGTCTCTTCGCCGCCCTGACCCTTGCCGAAGCGGGCCTTAAACCCCTGCTCATCGAGCGCGGCGACCCGGCATTTCGCCGCTCACATGCGATCGACCTCTTTCTAAAGGAGCGCATCCTCGACCGCGAGAGCAATATCCAGTTTGGTCTGGGCGGCGCGGGGACCTTCTCGGACGGCAAGCTCAATACGGGAACCAAAAATCCCGCCCATCGCCTTATCCTCGAGACCTTCGTCGAAGCGGGCGCTCCCCGCGATATTCTATGGGATGCAAAACCGCATATTGGCTCCGACATCCTCCCCGCCGTCGTTACCAGCATCTCCCAGCGCATTGAACAGCTCGGAGGAACCGTTCGCTATCGAACGAAACTCGTTGACATTCACACTGACACATCTGGCGCCATTGTCGGTATCGACATCCAGTCGTCCCACGACGCGACAAGCGAGTCAATCAACACAAAGCATCTCATCCTTGCTTGCGGTCATTCTGCCCGCGACGTATTCGAGGTTCTCAAAACCCATGATGTCGCCCTCGCTCAAAAGACGTTTGCCATGGGCGTTCGCATCGAACACCCGCAGTGTGATATCGATCGGGCGCAATATGGCCCCGCGGCGGGTCATCCCGCGCTCGGAGCAGCCCCCTATAAGCTCGTTACCCATCTTCCCAACGGCCGCAGCGTATTCTCATTCTGCATGTGTCCTGGCGGACAGGTTGTCGCAGCCTCTTCAGAGCCCGGCCATCTGTGCGTCAACGGCGCCAGTCTCACGCCCGCGCCGGCCGCAACGCAAACGCCGCTCTCCTCGTTAACGTCACGCCCGACGATCTCCCCAGCGACGATCCTCTTGCAGGCGTAGAACTCCAGCGCATTTGCGAGCGGGCTGCCTATCGCCTTGGCGGCTCCAACTGGAACGCACCGGCACAGCTCGTCGGCGATTTCCTTGCAGAACGCGCCAGCACGACATGCGGCAAGGTAAAGCCCACCTATCCGCTCGGCGTGACTTGGACAGCAATCGATGAGTCATTGCCGCAACATATCATCGAGTCGCTTCGTCTGGGAATTCCCTTACTCGGCAAAAACTGCGTGGCTACGACCATCCCGATGCCGTCCTCACCGGTGTTGAGACACGCTCGAGCTCTCCGGTCACCGTTACTCGAGACCGTCAATGCCACGCTGTATCGACCCGGGGCTCTACCTTGCGGCGAGGGGGCCGGATATGCCGGAGGAATCATGAGCGCAGCTACCGATGGCATCCGTTGCGCCGAAGCCTGATCGCAGACCTCTAGCGCACGAATTCCAGCACGCAAAAGACACAGGCCCCGAGCTCCACAGGGAACTCGGGGCCTGTTCGCTATTTCTTAAACCGTGCACCCTGGCGTTTTCTGCCCGATGCGAACGTGGAACCCTTGCGGGCCTGCGAACGTAAGCGCTCGATCGTCTCGTCCTCAGACGCACCCTCGAGCATCGCCCGAATCTGAACGACAGCATCGCGCAGGCGCGCCGCCTCCTCAAAGTCCATGGCGGCAGAAGCGTTGCGCATATCCTCTTCCATGGTTTCGACGATCCGCACAAGCTCGTCATGCGGCAGTTCTTCCAACTGCTCCGCAAGTGTCTGCTCGGGTGCCACCGTTTCCGGCACGCCGCCCTCGCCCGACTCATCGGGCGTATAGAATGCGCCATGGCCAAGGGAGTCGCCCTTCGAGCGCCCCTTGGAACCCACAGTCTTTTCGGCCTCGGCAATAAAGCTCGAAATGTCGTTAATGGCCTTGCGGACCGTCTTGGGCACAATGCCATGCTCTTCGTTATATGCCATCTGAATCTCGCGACGGCGCTGCGTCTCCTCGATGGCTTCTTTCATCGAATCGGTCACAACGTCTGCATACATGATGACCTCGCCGTCGGCATTACGGGCCGCACGGCCAATCGTCTGAATCAACGAACGGCGATTGCGCAAGAAGCCTTCCTTGTCAGCGTCGAGAATTGCCACCAGCGAGACCTCGGGGAGATCCAGACCCTCGCGGAGCAGGTTGATGCCAACGAGAACATCAATCTTTCCCTCGCGCAGCTTCGCAGGATCTCGACACGGTCCATCGTCGCTGTATCGGAGTGCATGTAGTTGACCTTAATGCCGGCATCGAGCAGGTGATCGGTCAGATCCTCGGCCATGCGCTTGGTCAGCGTGGTCACCAGCACGCGCTCCTTACGGGCCACGCGCTCGCGAATCTCGTCCTCAAGATCGTCAATCTGGCCTCGGACCGGACGAACGTCGATTTTGGGATCGAGCAGGCCGGTCGGTCGAATGATCTGTTCAACATCGTTTTGACTCACACGCAACTCATAGTCGCCTGGCGTGGCCGAGACGTAAATGAACTGCGGAATCCTCGCCTCAAACTCATCGAAACGAAGCGGGCGGTTATCGAGCGCCGACGGAAGACGAAAACCATGCTCAACAAGCGTAACTTTGCGCGAACGGTCGCCTTCGTGCATACCGCGAATCTGCGGCACCGTCACATGGCTCTCGTCGATGATGCAAAGCATATCCTTGGGGAAGTAGTCAATCAAGGTAAACGGCGGTTCACCCGGCTTACGTCCATCCAGATGGCGCGAGTAGTTTTCGATGCCGTTGCAAAAGCCCATCGTCTCGAGCATCTCGAGGTCATAATCGGTCCGCTGCTGCAGACGTTGCGCCTCGAGCAACTTGTCGGTCGCCTTGAGCTCCGCCACGCGCTTCTCGCACTCTTCGCTGATTGATTTCAGGGCCGCCTTGACCTTTGGCTTCTCGGTCACGTAGTGCGAAGCCGGCCACACGGGAATCGCTTCGTACTCACGTAGCATTTCGCCGGTGACCTCATCGATCTCGGCAATCAGCTCGACCTCGTCGCCAAAGAACTCAAAGCGCAACGGATGCTCGGCATAGGGCGGATATACGTCGACAACATCGCCGCGCACGCGGAAGGTGCCACGTGCCAGGTCATAGTCATTGCGGTCGTATTGAATGTCAATGAGCGCATGGATGAAGTCGTCGCGCTCGAGCGGCACCTTCTTATCGACGTTCGGCGCCAGGCCCGCATAGTCCTCGGGAGAACCGATGCCATAGATGCACGAGACCGATGCGACGACAATCACATCCCGTCGAGAAAGCAGCGATGCCGTCGCCTGATGGCGCAGCATCTCGACCTCCTCGTTAATCGAGGAGTCTTTCTCGATATACGTATCACTCTGCGGTACATATGCCTCGGGCTGATAGTAGTCGTAGTACGAGACGAAGTAGACCACGGCGTTGTTGGGAAAGAATTCTTTGAGCTCGCTCGCGAGCTGGGCGGCGAGGGTTTTGTTGGGGGCCATGACCAGCGTTGCTTACCGAGAGCTTCGATGGTCTTGGCCATGGTAAAGGTCTTGCCCGAGCCGGTTACGCCCAGCAAAACCTGATAGCGGTCTCCGTCCCTCACACCCTGCACAAGCGACTCAATGGCCTTTGGCTGGGAACCTGCAGGCTCATAGGGAGACACGACCTCAAACGGCACCTCAGAGCCTCAACGCCAAAGCGTTTGAGCTCTCCGCCAACACGCTCAACTTCAAAATCCGCCATGGATACTCCTAACTCATACATCTGCAGTATACGCAGGCGGCAGGCATAGTCCTATACGAACCGGTCGGGATAGAGGGTCTTATAGCGAACCCAGGCATTATTGACACGAATCAAATAAGCTTGCGTCTCGGGGAAGGTAATCGCGTTATGGAGCGATGTGTTTTGCTGCGCCCACCCATCGACATTGCCCATTCCGGCATTGTAAGCAGCAATAGCGCTATCCGTCGAGCCATTGAAATATGTCAGCAGGTACGAGAGATATGCGCACCCAAATTCAATATTCGAAGCGGGGTCATTCAGGTTATCGGCAGAATACTCGTCCCCGTCGATAAGGCCCTTGGCGATCATATCCTGAGCGGTTTCGGGCATAAGTTGCATGAGACCTTGGGCGCCCTGGTTTGATTCCGCCTCGGGATCCCAGTTTGATTCCGACTTGATGACGGCACATACCAGATACGGATCGAGATTATGCGAAATGCTGGACTGCTTTACATACGCCTCATAGTCAATCGGATAGAACGGTTTAAAGAAAGCGGCGGGAGCACACGAGTAAACGAGCGAGATAAGGCCAAAGACGAAAACGACAGTCAGGGGCACAAGGCGATACCACGTAAAGAAGCGCGTCTTAGGCATCTGTCGTCCCCTTATCCGTAGCGTCCATAAGGCCATGGCGGGCAAGCCATGCGTCCAGTTGTACAAAGAGCGAGCTATCGCCCGCCGCGTTATCAATCACGGTAGTGGCTAGACTGCAAAGCGAAGACTCATCGGGCTGGCAAGCACAGCGAGCATCAAAATCGGATGCCTCCATACCACGGTGAATAGCGCGTTCGCGACGGACCTCCAAAGGAGCGCTAACAACCATAATTTCATCCGCAAGGCCAAAGGCGTCCTCAAAGCCAGCTGGAGCAGATACTTCGACCGCCGCAAAGGGATAGCGAGGAGTCGAAACCGTACAGCAGACAGGATCGAGAATCCTCAGCGAAAGCTGCTCAATGAGAACGGGGTGCACAATGCTATTGAGCCTTGCAACCGCATCAGGAGAGGCAAAAGCTCGAGAAGCGAGGATGTTACTTCGAACGCCGCCCTCCTCGTCCAAAATATCCCAGCCAAACTCTTCAGCAAGAGCATTGACGATATCCGACCCCGGCACGTACAGCGATTTGGCAAGAACGTCTAAATCGATAAGCAGGGCTCCGCGAGATTCCAGATAGCGGCAGGCAGTCGATTTACCCGAAGCAATATTGCCCAAAACAAAAACGGTAAACATCAAGCCCTCCCTAACGTCAATGCGAGATATTATCGCGCAAATACAAAGCGACAGTTCAAAAAACAGCCAAACAGTAAGAGAGTCAAAAGAAGGGCCCGTTCACAAGGGACAGCTTGTATATATCGCAAAAAAGGGGGAGGCCGCGAGGCCTCCCCCTTCTACATTCCCAATGGCGGCTCGGTGCCGTCCACCGGTCAGCGGCGCCCTGGCCTCCACGGCTGACCCCGCAGTACTCTCGGCGCGATGGGGCTTAGCTTCCGGGTTCGGAACGGGACCGGGCGTGCCCCCATGCTCTGGCCGCTGACCGGTGGGCGGCGCCCACCGTTCTCGG
>ENA-OQIR01000053-OQIR01000053.1-human-gut-metagenome-genome-assembly--contig:-NODE-53-length-47651-cov-4.429741_pt1 | contig 47651 bp, 40 predicted proteins | sample MGYA00242580_ERZ504745 | MGnify/ENA primary metagenome ERZ504745 (study PRJEB26092, sample SAMD00036214) | human gut metagenome | host: Homo sapiens | study: EMG produced TPA metagenomics assembly of...
CTGTTCGCCGATTAAAGCGGCACGCGAGCTGGGTTCAGAACGTCGTGAGACAGTTTGGTCTCTATCCTCTGCGCTCGTTGGAATCCTGAGGAGGCCTGCCCATAGTACGAGAGGACCTGGGTGGACGGACCTCTGGTATGCCGGTTGTCGCGCCAGCGGCATGGCCGGTTGGCTACGTTCGGGAGGGATAACCGCTGAAAGCATCTAAGCGGGAAGCCTGCTCCAAGATTAGGATTCCTTGGCACTTCGGTGCCTGTAGCCCGCATGTGGAACACGTGTTCGATAGGCCGGAGGTGGAAGTCCCGCGAGGGGTGGAGCCGACCGGTACTAACGGGCGATCGCGGCACATTCTTCCGATCCTGTTGGGTTGGGTCTCGTCCTGTGGTGGTTTCTCGTTGGATGGCAAGGAATGCTGTTTCTTGTGGTCACGACGATGCTGGTAAGGCGTTTTGCTTGCGTCCGTTGTCCGGTTCCCGGACCGCCACGATCGGAATCGGTCGTGTGGCTGGTTCCGTTTGCCGGCCGATCCTTGTGGTTGGCCGTTGTGTTGGTTTTGCGGTGGTCATGGCCCAGGTGAGACGCCCGGTCCCTTTCCGAACCCGGAAGCTAAGGCCTGGCTGCGGCGATGGTACTGCACTCGAGAGGGTGTGGGAGAGTAGCGCGCCGCCGCATTCTACTTGAGGGGTTCCCGTCGAGCGTCACGCTCCGGGAACCCCATTTTTTTATCCGCTCGCGTTTTGGTCTGCGGGTTTACGGGCCTTCCCGGCGGAGATTCCTCCACCGGGTGGACGGAACGGGACGCGGGGAGGCTAGCTGGCGGGCGTTTTCCACCACCCGCTGGAAGAATCCGGACTACTGCTTATCCAACCAAGCATGCAATTTCAGATGATTGAGTGCGGTGTTGGGGTCATATGTGTCATCTAAACGTCCCTGATACATCGCTATCAATTCGTCGCGGCGTCCTAGTGCTTCCAAAGCGGCCTCTCGAATCGTCTCCCACTCGTAGCACTACCTCTTCGGGGAACATCATCGTGACCTGATTAGGTTTGTCTCGCAATACCAGATCGACAAAATTGAGCAGATCCTGCCAACGCTCGGCAGCAATCAGACGTGCCGCATACGCATCGGCGAGCGGTTCGGAAGTATGGTTGTCACGCAGGAAACGATCAGCCTCATCAACATCACCACTAATTCGCAGCAAGTCATGCCGCAAAAACTGCACGGCATGATCGAACTGATTCTGCGCGGCCTGCGCAATCTCCTTTTCCGAAAGCAAAGCAGGATCAAGCATCGCAAGATTATTCAAATCTTCGGCAGACAAAGCATCCGCATCTTCAAACAAACTCGAATCGTTTTTCACTTGCGCAACAGACTGCGAATCAGTTTGCATGTCGCGGCTGTCAGAATCATCGGCCGAGTTTGACAACGTCAAAGCAGACGAGGCGAAATCACTCATCGTGCAATGCCCTTATTCAACGCGTCGTAAGCGAACATGCGCGTATCATCCACTGAGCGAACGATAATCCGCACGAGAGTAGTTCAACCATTTGCATGGCGTTGAGTCGAAAATCCTCATTGCAAGCCACTTGCGTGATGATATTCAGCGCCTGCTCGCCGGTCATGGGATCTGCATTGCATGCCACCGCATCCATGTACACGCGCACGGTCTGAATCAGATCCTTCAAATAGTCGAAACCCTCATTATCACGGTCGGCCACATTGCCAACGAAACGAGCCGTCATTTCCACGGCCTTGGCGAGATTGCGACAGCATCCAGCCAGCGTGTGCTTACGATGGCATTGCCGACCACCGCGTCCACGCCGGAAAGCGCCTGCGAATCAAGATGGAACGTTGGCATGTCAATTCTTGGAATTTCCACACCGGTATCGGTGCGTTCGGCTGTGGGCACCATGGCGGCGATGGAATCGAAATACCACTGCATGGGCATACTGATTACCATGTCCGCGTCGGAAAGCTGTGCTACGGGTACATTATTGCGGTTTTCGGCGTCTTCCTGACTAGCTTCACGGATCATATGGTTCCATAGGAACGTGGGACCGTCGAATTCGCCGGAATGCAGCCAGCCATTGTTGATGTACTCGGTGAGATCTTCGACTTCCTGCAGACGATTGATCCTACCGTGTTCGTTGCTCATTGCATGCCTTTCCTCAAAACGTGGATTGCATGTGCCGTGTTGGCGATGACGCTTCGCGGAACAAGACATATCCTTATTCAGCCTATATCATGCTGCCGTTGTTGCGCATGTTTTTTGCACGTGTCGAAGTGATACAGCTTAGAACGCGGCATTGCCGGTGAGGTGACGGTAGAGTTCGGGATCAACCGGTTTTATGAGTTTCAGTGTGGAGATCACAACTTTCGATTGGGTGCCATCATCCGCAATATTCACTGATTCGTGCGCATCGTTGACGGCCACTGCGGAACCGACATAATAGTAGGATTTCTCCTTTTCCTCAGCTTTACGGCGAATAAAAATGGGAATAAAATGACGATTCCTCCATTCCGACGCATGTTCCGTGCCGTCAAGCATCCATTTGAATTCAGGAGATCGCAAAGAACGATCATTTTTGCTGAACCATTCAATTTCTTCAGGATTCAAGAAACGATCGCCATACTGGCTTGCCTCATATTTAATGAAAATCGGCAAGGAATTCGTATCGGTGTCGAGCTTATATCCGCCCACGTTCTGCGGAATTTGCTCATCCTTCCATGCGCATAGCTGCATGACGTCAGCGAGACTGTATTTTTCGCCATATATGAACCCATGATCTGGCGTAATGCGACGCTTGCGAGCCTCCCGTGACAGTGAAAGAGCATTAAACAAGCTAGCTTCGATAGTGTCCGTGAAAAACGTGCGGAATGTTGAATGTTGGAGCATCGATTCGCATTCTGGAGTCAAAACGTATGATCCGTCCTCATGCATGTAAACCAAGGAAGTATTGCCGAAACGAGTACGATTCGCACTCGTGAAATACGAATAACCTAACGTGGAAAAAGCAGAATCACACTGCTGAATACTCTTATCGGCATAAGGGAACAGCGCAGACAATAATGTTTGCAAATCAGGCAAGCTAGGCTGTGCTGCGCGGAAAAACTTTCGAATAATGCGGCCGCATCGTCAGAACAATCCGCATCAATATGATGCCAGTCCAAACCACAGAGCACAGCGAGAATCAACGACTCATGCGGGCGCAAACCGCGCAACTGAGTCGCAGTCAACATTTTCAGCACACCAGACTGCGCATTTGACACCGGTTCAAGCTGCTCCGCATACGAAGCTGACGCATGCTTGCCATGCGACAGACTCTTCTCACGAGAAACCACGAACGACAGATAATCGTTATTCTTCGAAGCCAACGTGAATACCAACGACGCATCGCGATGCGCGAAATCCATCAACATCGGAATACGCCCCAACTCATAGCGCATCTGCTGATACTGCTTGCTCAACAGCTTCATATCCGACAAATCAGCGGTATCAAGCGAAGCGAGCACGCGCTCGCGGGCGATTTTATCGAAACTGATCGAAGAAATGCCGATGGACTCGCGTTGAAGATTCTTACGGGCCACATCACGATCGCCAGTATTGCCATACAATGCGATCGGAATCAAATAATTATTGGCGTAATTGCCAATAAAATCAATCACTACAACCGAATCTTTACCGCTTGCCTTACGTAAACCTCGGCCGAGCTGCTGTGTGAAAATAATGCTCGACTGCGTTTGACGAAGCATAACAATTTGGTTGATATGAGGAATATCCACACCTTCATTGAATAAATCAACGGTGAAGATATAGTCAAGTTCGCCATTTTCCAGCTGTTTGACAGCTTCGTCACGTTCAGCTTGCGAGTTTTCGCCGGTAATGGCTTTCGTGCGATACGGTCGTTCCGCCTGCTGATTCACCTGCTCGTTGAACATGGCGGACAGACGTTTCGCCTCATCACGGCGAGAACAGAACACCAAACCGCGCACATCGGTTCCGGCTTCGCTGTAAATCTGGATTTTGTCGATGATATAGCGCACGCGATTAGGGTCGGTGAGCTGTTCGAGCCAACGGGAAAACTCAGTGCGATCCTTGTCTGTCATGGAATTAGCGGAAACCTGCTGCCCCATAAACTTGCCGTCCGGCGCTTCCTTGATATATTCGCCAACCCCGTAATAGTGGAACGGGCAGAGCATATCCTCTTCAAGCGCCTTCTGCAAGCGAATCTCATACGCAACGTTATTGCCAAATAATTCAAAAATATTCGCACCGTCAGTACGTTCCGGCGTTGCCGTCATACCAAGCATGAAATCAGGAGTGAAATAATCAATAATTCTCTTATATGAATCCGCGGCGGTATGGTGAACTTCGTCGATCAAAATATAATCGAAATCGTTTTTGCTGAATTGTGCAAGAATTTCCGGACGAGACATGGTTTGCACAGTGGCAAACACATATTTACGATCATGCTCTTTACTTGTTCCGGAAAATAATCCAAGCTCAGCATCGGTGCAACGAAGCACTTTCTGATATGATTCCCGCGCTTTTTTGAGAATTTGTTCCTGCTGGGCGATGTACAGCATGCGATTCGGCTTATATTGGCGCACGTCGAATGCGGACAGATACGTTTTGCCGGTGCCCGTTGCCGAAATAATAATCGCACGGCTTTCGCCCTGTTTGCGCAGTTGCACAAGATTCATCAACGCTTCGACCTGCATGGCATTCGGGTGATGGCTGCGTCGGAATCGTTGTTCTGCCTGCGATTCGGCTGACGAGGCGGTGCGTATTTCTTGAAATCTTCCTCGTATAATGCAAGCCAAGCGTCGGTGAGCGGCTTGGATTCGCTGATTTGCAAATCGATTTCCGCTGCGAGCTGCTCCGCGAGACCGCTATTGTCTGCGGTGGCGACTTTCAAGTTCCACTCGCGATTGGAATTCAACGCGTTAATGGTGAGATTCGAGCTGCCGATATACGTGGCATACAGCGGCTCATTGCCTGCGGAATGGCGGAATACATAGCCTTTCGGATGGTAAGGATAATCCGCCGTTGCACTACTTGCTTGTATGTCTGTTCCTTCTATGGTTTCTGAGGCTTCCGTGATTGCTTCCTGCTGTCCCGGCTGCCAGATCTGCACTTGAATGCCGGTATCCTGCTGTAATTTCAGCAGTTCTTTGAATGCTTTCGGAGAATTAAAATAGTTGAATGTCGATGTAATAATGCGACCTGACTCATGATTGTTGTTATCTGCAAAATCAAGAAAATGCTGTTTTAATGTCTGTACCGCACCCTGGCTGACGAACGCGACCGACATGTCAAAATCCTGACTGCGTTCCAGCTCCTCCTTGAGAGCCTTTTCCATGGTTCGTCCATCATGATTGACGATCAACGTCGGCTCATATTCGGAATTCGCGTTCTCTTTTTTCTCAACAAAACCCGATATGACGGCTTCGACCAGAGAGGAATCGGCCATGTAAATCACTTCCTTGTTTTCATGCAAGTCACGTGTTTTTCGTATCGCAATGCGTTGTGAAATTCGGTGCTTTCACGAGATGGTCGGTTTGGTTGAAGAAAAATCGGGTTTTCTCAAGTCCATGATGGAAATGCGTTGAACGGCATCGCGGTCGGCGGGAGCCCAATCCAGAGTCGGCATATCTTGAGGATTCAGCCAGCGGATTTCCTGATGCTCGGTCAGTCGGGGAGCGCCGTTAAGTAAGTGGCAGATGAACGTTGTGAGTACAACAGTGCCGAAGTCGTAATCATATGAAGCGGTGCACACCTCGCTGCCGATTTCGACTTCGCACAGCAATTCCTCTTCGATTTCGCGGTGCAACGCCTGACGTGCGCTTTCGTGAAGTTCGATTTTGCCGCCGGGAAATTCCCAATATCCAGCCAGCGTCTTGCCTTCGCCACGGCGTGCGCACAATACCATGCCATCTTTGATGATGGCCGCACCTACAACATTGATGATCTTACGTGGCATTGGGTTACCTCCCTTGTCAAAAATCAGATCCAGGATACAACGGGGGGCGATCGCGCCAGGCCCAAAAGATTGAAACAACATAAAAGGTGGCGAAGTTTCTTGGCGTTGTGAATTTTTCTGTAACAAATAAAGTGGTACAATATCTTGTACAATCATAGGAGGTTATGGGTAATGGTTACAGCAATCGCATACAGTAATTTTCGCAAGGAACTTAAGTCCTACATGAGGAAGGCAAACGAGGATGCCGACGCGATCCTCGTTACGAATTCAGACCCGAAAGACAATATCGTCGTAATGAGTGCTAGTGACTACGACTCCCTTATGGAGACGCTGCATATCTATGAGAATCCTTACCTTATGGACAAGGTACAAAGGGGATTGGCTCAAGTTAAGTCAAGGCAGACTATTCGTCATGACCTGATCGAGCAAGAGGGGAAATAGTGATTCTCTCGTGGACGGAAGACGCATGGGATGACTATCTGTACTGGCAGAGGCAGGATCCCAAAACTTTCAAGCGAATCAACTTGCTGATAAAAGATGCCATGCGATCGCCTGCTGAGGGCATCGGCAAACCCGAACCTCTTAAATGGGCTCTTCAAGGAGCATGGTCACGTAGAATCGACTCGGCGAACAGGCTCGTCTACACAATCGACGATGATGGCATCACCATTCTCTCCGCCAAAAGCCACTACAGTAAAGAATGGTCATGATCCGACCTCACAAAATGGGTGAATCGTGAGGTCGGGAGGTTCATCACGCAAAGCGGGGCTCAAGAAATCAGTAGAGCTCCTTCCAGACGGGCATGAATGCATGCTCGTCTGGAAGGAGAGCACTGCTTTGTGATATTCGCGGAATCCTTCCGGAAGAACCAGGATCCCAAGAGCCTGGTCCGGGTGGAATCCACAAAATCACAACAAGCTTCCAAGCTGAACCGGTCCATGAAGCGGAGTGAGGCTGCGATGCAATCGCTGTCCTGTCCGGAGGGGATGTACTTCAGTCCGTATATTTGCGATCCCAAGAACTCCGATATGGGGGCCGTGGCGTAAGAGGGTGCGGAGCTTTGGAGCTTTCCCGTCGGACCAGGGAATTTCAGGATCCAGTCAGCGTCCCTCCAGCGGACTACGGCCTTTCGACCGGTGTTGCCGGAATAGAACCTTCAGGACTCGGGCAGATCCTCGAAATCGGCAAACCTGATCATTACCTTTCCTTAACCTCAACCAATGAAGCAACGTGCGTTACGCGCACAGTATAGGGCATGCAGACATTGGCGAAGAGCTGGAGATGATCTTTGGAAGCAAAAACTTTCACATCACGTATGTCACGCTTATTTTGCTTGTTGGGTGTAGCGGCAGTTCGGGAAGCCGGTGCATCCGTAGAATGAGCGGTTCGGATCGTTGCGATTGTGCCGCAAACTTAGGGCTTCGCCGCAATTCGGGCATTGTGGAGGAAGTTTGACTCCTCGGAAAATGTTCGGGCAGATATTGCTATGCAATTCATACATGAATCGCGACGGGCGGGTCTGATCCACGATGAAGAACAGTTTCTTCTTGCATCGGGTCATCGCCACGTAAAACAGTCGCCGTTCCTCCGCATGTGGGCATCTCTCCACTTCCGGCAGTAGCAGACCAAGCAGCGGCTCTTCGGGAATCGTGCTTGGAAAACCTTTCAATCCACCGGAACAGCACAGCAGAAATACGAAATCGCGTTGCAATCCTTTGGAAGCATGAGCGGTCATGAAACGAATATCCATATCCGGTTTTTCAAGAAAACGAATATTCCCAATGCTCTGGTCAATGGAGAACAGACCGTCTTTATCGCAACGAATCATGAGATTGATGTCACTGCGATACCGGCCAAGCAGCAATACGGACGCGGTTTTCGGTAGTTTACGCAACTGCTCGACAATCACATTGAATCGTTCTTCCGCAGTATGCCCGCCAAGTGCTTTCAGCGAATAATCCTTCTTATCGCTGGGATTATGCAAGTGTTTGACATACAGATTGGTGTCGCGCATCACGAATGTTCCGCTTGCGTCGATGAGACTCTGTCGGAAGCGCCGTGTGGTGGTGATTTGGAACATGCGGGTCGGACCCCAGTCGCGCCAAATTCGGTCGAAATCGAGAATGAGATGAATGTCGCTGCCTGCGAAACGATAAATCGACTGCCAATCGTCGCCAACGCAGAACAATGAGAAATCATGTTGCAAGCGAAGCGCGCGGATTAGCTCATAACGCGGTCGTGACATGTCCTGATATTCGTCAATCAGCACATATTTATATGGATGACGGTACGAGCCATTATTGACGCAACTGATGGCATCAACGATCATTCCCGGAAAATCAATACCATTATTGGTTGCGAAATTCTGCACATAGGCGTGATAAAGCGGTTCTATGAGCTGTAGCATCTCACGATTGCGGCCGATGTTTTTACCGCCATAACGTTCGTTAAGAGCTTGCATTCCAGCAGTGTCAATATTGTTTGACCGCATATGCTGGATAATGGTTTGTGCGGTATCGATAAGATTCTGCCGATATTGATTGAACGCATAATCGTCTGTTGGTAACTGGAAATTCTCAAGTCGTGCAGCTGCGGAATATTTATCGAGCAACTGTTGCGACATGAGTTTAAATGCCAGAAGACGATAGGAAACATTGTGTTCAAGCAAGTGTTCAAATGCGTTACGCACCACATTGTTTGACGTGCGCCCGTCAATAATTGGACGGTTGGCAATAGTGGAGGAACGGCAGATTTCCAGTCCGAGACTATGGAATGTGCATGCGCGAATGACTTTGCCGGCGCTTTGCGTGATGCGACTCGACATTTCGTCGGCGGAAGCTTGGTGAATGATAGCACCAGAATCTCTTCGGGAGTAGCGGTTCCTGTGTTCAGCAACCATGTGATATAGCCGACGATAGTAGTGGTTTTGCCGGTTCCCGCACCTGCAAGCACCAGCGTATTGTGACCAGCTCCGGCGATGGCGCTGATCTGCTCGTCGCTTAACTCATGCTTTTCGATTTTGCCGATAATATTTCGCGCCCGTTCGATCTGCTCGGCAGGGAGCATTGGTTGCGGCATAAGTTTCTGCGCCGGTTGTGAATTGGCATGAGATCGCGCTCGCGAACGATTCGTTATGACAGAAGTATTGCGAGCTGTGGTTTGTGTTTTCGCGCGATATGACGATCGCGCCAAGCGTGATGATTGGGATGGCTGCGTAGGCCGTTGCGTTTGACGTGGCTGTGCAGTGGACTTGCGTTGCGTCGTCTGCTGTTGCGTAGGCTTGGGAACGTTTTGCTGCGCGGGCCTGGGGACGGCTGAGTCGCAGGTCTGGAGACAGATGGTTCTCCAATAAGCGCGTTCATGACCTTGCTCAGCAATCCCATAATGTTCCTCCTCAACCAGTGCAAGGAGAAATTATATGTGCTGCCGATGAATGTCTCAGCGTCGGCTGTTTGAAGAAATCGAAATTCGCCGACGCTGAGACTAATATTGGAGCTCAACGTTCGAAGGGGTAGGTGAGGCTCCAGTCGCGGCGCAGGGAATCCATGAGTTCCATAATGCGCAGGGTGTCGGCGTGGGGCATTTCCTCGCATTCGATGCGACCGTCGATTACGGCCTGTGCGGCGGCCGCCACCTCGTACTCATAGCCGGTGAGCTGGGAGGGAACGTCATAATGCGCAACAACCGTATGATTGCCGTCATACACGTCAATCGCCTCAACGTTATTAATGTTCTGGCACGCCATATAGCCATCGGTTCCCCACACGGATCCCATGCGGTCGCTATGGCATAGAATCGAACTTTGCGCGGTCGCCATCACGCCGTTCTCGTAATAGAACGTCATGGAATTATGAGCATCCACGCCGGTTTCGTACGCTCGCATCGACGATTCAATGCGAGCGATCGGCGCATTATGCATGATCATGTCGATGAAATTGATTGGATATACGCCAACATCCAACAATGCGCCACCGGCAAGCGCGGGATCGGTGATTCGTGCCTTCGCGGTGGTGGGATAACACAGGTTCGCATCGATCGCCTGTATTTCACCAATCGCACCGGAAGTGAGAATCTTATCGATAATGGCGCGAGATGGCATGTATCGCGTCCAAATCGCTTCTGTGCATAGCATGCCGGTTTCCTTGGAAACGGATATCATCTTACGGGCCTGTGCCGCATTCGCGCCGAATGCTTTCTCCACCAGCACACCCTTGCCGGCTTTCATGCACAATATCGCTTGTTCCGCATGAAGATTGTGCGGCGTAGCGATGTACACCAAGTCCACGTTTGGATCGGCCACAAGTTCCTCATATGAACCGTATGAAACTGGAAAACCGTATTTCGCGGCGAAATCAGCCGCACGTCCCGCATCTCGTGCGGCGACAGCATACGGTTCCACCAAATCCGCATAACGACTGTCCGCGGCCATTTTCACCAACGTGTCAGCCATATGCTGTGCGATCCGGCCTGCGCCGAGAATCGCAACACGAATACGAGCCATATCAAACCCCATCTTTCGTAAACTGTCTGAACAGTGTTGATTCATTTATATTGCTGCGTTGCAAGTTCCAGCGTACGCCATGTGTGATCGCAACGCGCGTTGATCCGCATCGCACTTGCACGCGTTCGTCCGGATGCTTTTCTGATTTGCCGTATTTTGCCGGATCTTGCCATAATGGTGTGCTGTGGCAGCGCAGGAACAAATTAAGAAGACCGGAAAACCTCGGAAATCCGCAAAAAAAGAGAAATACGAGCGTGGCACGAGAAGTTACATCATGTCGCATATCCGAGGCAAAGACACCTCCATCGAAATGATGGTACGCAGTTTTCTTTTTTCGAAAGGCCTACGATTCCGTAAAAACGACAAGCGGTATCCGGGGCATCCCGACGTGGTGTTGCCGAAATACCGTACGATGGTGTTCATCAACGGCTGTTTCTGGCATATGCATGAAAACTGCCCGAAAGCCACCCGCGTACCGAAATCGAATGTGGAATTCTGGAGTGCGAAACTGCTGCGCAACCACGAACGAGATGTCAGACAGCATGCCGAACTTGAAGCGATGGGCTGGAAAGTGATCGTGGTGTGGGAATGCGAGCTCGCCAAAAAAGTGCGTGAGGAACGGTTGGAGAGACTGTACTGCGAAATCGTCGAAGCGTGATTCTTGCCGCTGGAACATGATGCTCGTGGTTCCAGCTTTCCGTGACATGTGATTTTCTGTTTTCAAAACGAGCGTAATGGCGGCGAGACGGTGTTTGCGATTTGTCGCGTCTGAAGAATACAAACGAACTATGGGAAATGCTGAGAACAGCGCGCTGCCGCAGATGTCGCACCGCGCCCAGATTGCTAATCCGTTCCGTGCCATGGTGTTTGGCGCGATGGCCGACGAGATGATCGCCGCAGGCACCGATGTGGTCAAGTTGAGTTTGGGGGAGCCGGATTTCGGCGCTCCACCTGCAGTGCGTGATGCGATGCGCGAACAGTATGATGGCCGTCCATTGCCATATACCGCTGCAATGGGCTTGCCGGAATTACGTCAGGCGATTTCCGATTTCTACAAGGAACGCCACCATGTGAGCGTCGATCCGAAACGTATCGCGATTACGGCCGGAGGTTCCACGGCACTGCTGCTTGCCGCCGCATTGACGGTGAACGAGGATGACGAAGTGTTGATCGCCGACCCGTCGTACCCGTGCAATCGCGAACTGGTCCGCGCATTCGGAGGCAAAGTCGTGGACGTGCCGACGAACGCGGACACCCGATTCCATCTCACACCGGAACTATGCCGCGAATACTGGTCGGATCGCACCAAAGCGTGATGATCACCTCGCCGTCGAACCCGACCGGTACCACCATCGCCTTCGACACTCTGAAATCCGTGTGCGATCTGGCGAAAGAACGCGGCGCATGGCGCATCGTCGACGAAACCTACCTTGACCTAGCCGACCGCGAACCGGACGGTTCCGACGTGAAATCCGTGCTCGCCTGCGACCCGGACGCCATCGTATGCTCCAGCTTCTCCAAGTTCTTCGGTATGACCGGCTGGCGACTGGGCTGGATGGTCGTGCCTGAATACGCGCTCGAAGCCATGGACGATCTCGCCACCAACTTCTTCCTGTGCGCGCATACACCCACCCAGCATGCGGCGCTCGCGTGCTTCACTCCGGAAACGTTGGCCGTGTGCGAGGAACGCCGTCAGGAGTTGCTGGAGCGTCGTCGCATTGTGGTTGACGGATTGGCTGAGATCGGTCTGCCGTTGGAGGTTGAGCCGAATGGTGCGTTCTATGCGTATTTCAATATTTCCAGCACTGGTCTTGATGCGTGGACGTTCTGTGAGCGCGCGTTGAAGGAAGCGCATGTTGCGTTGACGCCTGGTCGTGATTTCGGTGAGGCGACCGCTGACACGCATGTGCGACTGTCGTATGCGGCTTCGCGCGAGGCGTTGCGTGAGGGCTTGAAGCGGCTTGGCGATTTCGTTAGCAAGCTTCGCGGCTGATTTCTGCATGGCTTGTTGAGACTGTTGTTTTTGCGGTGAAGACGGTTTCGTGCGATGGAAACATCGTGTGGAACCGTCTTTTGTATATGTTTTTCTGTTGATTGCAATCGTTGTTTCCGCCCTATAAGAGGGGTAAGCACCCTTTTCTTCCTGACTTGAGATAAGAAAAAGCGAAGGTTGTCAATGGCATGTCGCGTAACATGTTAAATGCTTCGGTAACTATGCTGTTGAATCATGGTCGATTTGCATTCGTATGCCACGCGACTCGGTGTGCTTGATATTGGTTCGAATAACTGTACACATGCTCATCGTTGACGCGGCTTCCGGAGCTCGCCCTGAACCTGAGGCAAGCGCTAAAAGCACGGCGCGGCTGATGTGGTCAAACGTGTTGCGACACGCCGTGATTTGGTGATTGAGGCATGTGTGCGTATTATTCCATCTTGCGGTGATCAGAGCTAGGTGAGACGCCCGGTCCCATTCCGAACCCGGAAGCTAAGGCCTAGCACGGCGATGGTACTGCACTCGAGAGGGTGTGGGAGAGTAGCAAGTCGCCGCACTTAAACTTTTTGAATCCCGAGTCGAGCACCGCTCCTCGGGATTTTTTCATTACGCGATTCGCCCAAGTTCAATTATGGTCCGGTTATGTGCGAAGGCGAATCCGAGGGTCACTGATTGCGGCGCTCAGGCAGCGAAAACCACCAACAGAACAATGCCGTTTCAACAAAAATGATGGGTAGCGGTATGAGCCACCACCAGCCAGTGGTGCCGAATTCGTTCGCGGGCGCAATAATCCAAGGATGCGATCCCAGCCATCCCAGGAATACGGCTATGGCTGATCCCAACGACATGGTTATTCCTAAAGGTCTGAACAAACGCATGAGCTGGAATCGTGATGCACCGAATTCTTGAAGAGTCCAGCGTAATGTTGACTGCGTTTGACGTGTTGATATGGCCAATGCGGCGAATGTCAGGCCGCTGATAATTGTGGCCAAAGCTGGTATGACAATGGCGCGTGCCATGTAGGAGCGGTAAGAGGTGGTGTCGTGTTCGGTAATGAATGCATATCCGCAACGGTTAATGATGTCGGATCGGATTGAATCGCGAACGCCGGAAGCGATTGACGGGAAATCGGTCATAATGAGAGTATGCCGGTTGCTTGGCGTAAGGCCAAGCGTTTTTGCCTGTGGTGAGTCGATTCCAAGAACCACGCCGGGCATGGTGTAATCATTGAGCAGCGAGTCGGTGCCCTCGGTGGGCACTTGTGCTGCTTGAGTTATTTTTTGGGTTGCGGGATCAATGAGAATGATGCCAGTGTTGCCGCTTTCAGTAATATGAACGTCGTTGGTTTTACCGGCTAAAGACGAGTTGCTGTCAACAAGCATGACAGTGGTTTCATTATCGGAATCTGAGTAGCAATCCGCATCGTCGGAACCATGTTGAATGACGCAATCGTAAGCATGGGAAGTCGCGGCACGGACCAGATGCCGGGATTCATCCGGTGCCGTAAGCACGATGGCTTTGTCTAGAGTTTCGGGATATTTGCCGACAAGATAGTTCAAGTCATCCTGAGTCAAATAATCGGCGATGAACAGCCCATTATCCGGATTGCCTGTCGCTATCATCATTTGCCCGCTGAACAATGAGCTGGCACCTAACAATAAGAGTGCCAATGCGCATACTGGGGCAGACAAACTTCGTGTACGTTCTATCGCATTGCATTGTGCTGGCGTGCGGAAAAGCCAAGGCAGTGAAAGGAGCAGCGGTCCCAGAGCACAAGCCCCCATGACCGAGCCCACTGATCCGCCAAACGGCCATGCGGCTGCATGATAACGTTCTATCGCCACACAAGAAAACATCAGAACGGCCGAGGAAAGAATGATGTACCATAATGCGTTTCTGGTTGTGATGTCATGCTTAAAGGACATGCGGAAGAACAAAACCAACCATGTCAAGCATAGCGAGCACAGCAAAATCGCTGCGACAAAAAAGATGGACAGCAGGGAAGTTGCTGATGGTTGCCATTCCCAATATTGGGCGAATATGTTGCCTATGGTCCTGTAACTAAGACCGAATACCGCATATCCGGCCGCGATGCCAATTGCGGCTCCGGGTATTGTGCAAATAAGCAATCCTCGAAACACTGTCCATCTGCTGGTGGTGAGGGGAAATCCGCAAGCTACCAGAGCTTCTACCACAGCATCTCCGGAACACTGACCTGCTCGGAAGAATGCCGTCATTACTGCGATATGTACGCACAGCAAGCAAAGGAACAGAACTATTCCGTACCATTGGCATCCTGGTAGATCGCGAGTACGAACCGTTTCTTCGGCATTTCGTATTGTCGATTTGATGTATCCGATATTGACATTTTTGGTTACGCTCTCTTTTGCGACTTCTCCCTGATTTACAGTAGCGTCATCGTCGGTGAGCCACATTTGTATGTTTTGGAGATTGTCTTTGGAAGACACTGCTGTTGCGTACACGGTGTTGGTGTTCGCAGCATCGACGGTGATGCCAATGAGCTTATAGTCGCTTGATAATGCGGAATCGTCACATTGCACGGTGACCATATCTCCCAGCTGGGCGTCAATTTGTTCAGCTGCGGCCCGAGACAGGGAGATTTCGTTTTTTTGCGACGGCTGATGCCCTTCGATGAGCGTGCCATATCGTGAGGGGCCTGTTAGGAAAGTTATGTCTGCGATGGTGTTTCGTGAAGAGCCGCTGGCGGAAGTGAGGCCTACTGATCCTTGTGTGGATTTGACGCCGATGGCCTTACCGTTTTGGACTTGTTGTCTGAGTTCTTCGGCTACATCGTTGCTGCCTCCTGAAATTTGATATGTGTACCCTCCGGATTGACCTGCTGCGCCTTCTTTGGCGGCCTGTACGTATAGATCCAAGCTGTTCAAGGCCACCACGGTAGCATCGCCGACAATAATGCCACCACAAAGAGTGAGATGGTGAGCATCGGATGGAATCTCAAATATCCAGAGGTAACGTGCCTCGTGATTCCAGTGCTGTGGTAAGGCATGCCATTCATTGCTCCACCAACTTGTGGTCCTGAATGCGCACAATGCGGTCACTGTGCTGCGCGACCGTAGCGTCATGCGTTGCGATTATGACAATGGATCGCTCTTTGTGGGCAATATCTGAAAGCAATGTTGCGATTGCCTGCGTATTTTCCTCATCAAGCGCGCCGGTGGGTTCATCCGCGAGAATCACACGTGGTTTCATGGCGATCGCGCGTGCGATGGCCACACGTTGCTGTTCTCCTCCTGACAATTGGCCAGCCAAATGGTTTGCATAGCCTGCTAAATGCACTTCTTCAAGCAAGTTATCGATTGTGTTGTTTTCAGCGCGGGAAGTTTCCTTAATCTTGGTTTGTCCGAGGTTCTTATGCGTCGCTTCAAACGCCAACGTGATGTTTTCTCGCACGTCAAGATATGGAATGAGCTTGTAATCCTGAAATATGCGCATGCATAAAGATCCGAGAAGATTTTTTCGATTAATGGAATTGACATTTGCGCCATCAATGGTGACGGAGCCAGTGTCTGGTTGTAAAGAACCGTCCATCAAACGCAGCAAAGTGGTCTTTCCTGAGCCGGAAGGTCCCATTATTGCCGTTGTCGAACCTTCTTCGAATAACGCGCTCGCATTGTCTAAAATCAGACGTTTTCCATACGAAAACCCCACGTGGTCAAGTTCCAGCATTAAATCCCTTTCTAATGCATCCCTGTAATTGCCATCATTGAATGCTTCTTGGTGAGAAAAGAAAAAGAGCGTGGTGTCGCGCCAAATGTGATGCGACACCACACTCTTTCATGGGATTAACGTGGGGCGAGATCTACTCGCGCAGAACGTGGAAAACCATTAAGTCCTTGACCATTATTCACCCAATATGATGTGTAATAATCTGTGTTGGTTTTCGTGAACCAGGCCGAGTGGCGATCCACGCCGATGCTAATGTCAAGTGTTACTTGAGCTTTAGTGTCGGAGCCGAGTGAGAAGCAACGACCTTTGCCACGCGTTCCGAAGGCATCGTAAACCATTTCTGCGGAGCAATTGCCAGACAGGGCTTGTGCTTGCCTCGGCGTGATGAGCAATGTCGTTAAACTGCATGCGATTACAACGACAAGAATCCAGAATAACCGCTGAACAGCATGAATGGACACTTTTTTCATGATGGCCCTTCTCTTCGTTGAACAGGGAGATTTTCTCTGTACTTCAATGTTAATCCAATGAAGTCTCTTGGTCGGTGTCTAAACGTACAGGCTCTGTCACACGAAGTATGTACTGCATGATGGCTGTGCATTCCTAGATGAGCCATCCTTGGGATGAGCAGAGAGCAACGCATTCTGAACGGGTATGCACTCCAAGTTTGATGTATGAACGGCGTATGTAAGTTTTTACGGTTTGTTCGCTGATGTGGAGCTGACGTCCTATTGCTGCGTAGGTGAATCCCCGAGCGGTCATTCGTATTATTTGAAGCTCTTTCTTGGACAATGGTGATGCTTGATCTTTTGATGTCTAATGCATTAGCTTAGGATGGTTTGAGACGCTTCCGACAGCTCTGATTATCTCTTCGATGGAATCTTTTTTGTGAACTATTAGATTAATTTGTGATGTATTCCGTGCTTCTAAACTCTCTTGCGGTAAGGAAGATGCGATCCCTACTGTTCCGATATTGGAATCGATGAGTTTGATGCGGCGTGAAAGAATGGAGTAATTAATATCGAGTAAGTCAAGATCGATAAGCATGGCTTGGGGGTGTTCGAAATTGTCGATATTCTGTAAAACCTCTTTTCCGGATGAATATGCCCAGATGATATCAAGCGGAGCGTGTTGTCGGCGGATAAGAAAATCCAGCGCCCATAATGCTAGGGGGTCGCTATACACGATTCCCAATAAAGTTGAGTCTTTGCTTCTAGACATGGCCTTATTTTAAGGTTGTAGGGGGGGCATTTGGCAAGGTTGAGTGTTTTTTCTAGTTTCCTTGAGTTTTGAAGGATTATTTAGATGCTTGGCATGTGTTGAGGGGTATTCTTGCGGTATAGCATAGTGATGATGCCGATGAACATGTACTGGTAGGTTGGCAATGCCGCCGGATTTGGAGATGCTGTTACGAGAGAGCGCTCATGGGCACGGTGCTACCGTAAAACGCATTATTATCGATGGCGTTCGTCCATGGGCTTGGCCTTGACGACTGTTTGAACACAATGCCCATATTGGAGGAAGTATGGCACGGTCGGGTGCGCCAGCGAAACCGCGTATAGCGCAGGCGAAGGCTGTTAAGCCTATTCGCACGTTGAAGAAAGCTAAGTCGCATCGCGTACGTAATGTCATATGCGGTTTTCTGGCTGGTATTCTGTCGATCGCGGCTTTGCTGGGCACGGTTTCGCACATACTGCCTGCTGAGATTCAAGCGTGGCCGTATGTTCCCATTATCGTTTCATTGGTGCCTTGGTTTGCGATTCTTGCAGTAATCGCGTTGGTTTGCGGTATTGTCTCGAAACGAACAATGTCGGTATTGCTTGCGATTGCAGCGATCGCTTTGCAAGTATGGTGGCAGTATCCGTTTTTCTACAATGAGACGAAGCTTCCGCGTGCCGCGATCGCGGCGGTTTCGGGAGCGTCCGCCAATACGCAGGATGATTACGCCCGTTTGATGACGTGCAACGTATTTAAAGGGCGTGCCGACGCTCAGGAAATCGTTGATGTGGTGCGTAGCGAGCGCGTGGAAGTGCTGGCATTGCAAGAAACGACCGATGCTTTCGTGGACGAGTTGAACAAGGCTGGTATTGGCGATTTGCTGCCGTATGCGCAGGTGGCAAGTTCAGACGGCGTGTATGGCAATGGTTTGTGGTCGGCAAGCCCGCTTGGTGATCCGGCTGATGATGATGTTGATTCGAGCGCGTCGTTCATGCCAGGGGCCACGGTTGCGTTCAATGATGGTCAGACGCAGATCCGTTTCGTTTCAGTGCATACCACTCTCCGACCGATGGATATTGGCAACAGTGGAAGCGTTCGTTGGATGAGCTTGGACGGCTTCGATACGATACGTCTCGCAGGTACGTGTTTATGGGTGATTTCAATGCGACCGACGATCATACGCCGTTCCGTAATTTCTTGGGAGCGCGGTTTACGGATGCGGCCAAGCAGGCGGCTGGAGGATTGGTGTTCACGTGGCCTGCGAATATCGATTATGTGCCGACGTTTGCGGGCATTGACCATATCGTATTGGATTCCGGCATGTTGGCCGGTCGGGTCAAATCGTTGAAAATCGATGGAAGTGATCACAAGGCGTTGCTGGCAACCGTGCAATTCGACGTGTGAGAAGAGTGTTAGCGCAGCTACGTATCGGCTGCGTATCCGCATAAAATAAAGTGCCCCAGATAGGAATCGAACCTACGACACCTTCTTTAGGAGAGAAGTGCTCTATCCACTGAGCTACTGAGGCAACGAGTCACCATTGTACACACAATATGGACTCGACATGACGGGTAATCGGACCTGATTGTTCGGGCTCAAGCCGTTTGACGGACGTTCCGGTGGAACGTCCGTAGGTGAGGGGAGCGGCTGTGCCGCGACGGATGCTTAGGCCAGATTGTCTTGCGTGCCTGCGGTGTTGGCCGCGGTGGCTGCTCTGCCTGCGCGGCGCGAGCTTGGCTCGGACCTCGCCAAGCGGCTCTGCGCGCGCTTGGCCAACGCCTCGCCGATCTCCCACTGCCGCATGGACTGGTCGAGGTTCAGGCCGCCCGCCTCCAACGCCTGCACGGCCTGGATGAGCTTGTCGCGCGCCTCCTCGTATGGCATCTGCGCGATTGCTTCGCGTTCCTTGTCGGTCAGGCTGGATGCCGGTGCTGCTTCGTTGCTCATGTGCTACTCCTTCGTTACGGTTTTCACTTCAGACACGACGATGCCGTGCTTCAAGGTCATGGTCAGCTGGTCGCCCGTCTTCACCTTGTCCGCGTCGTCAAGCACATGCCCGTCGGCGCATTGCACCACGCGTACCCGCGGTCAAGCGTGGATTGCGGACTCAGCGCGGTCAGCGACGCGTGCGCTTTCTCGATGGTCAGGCTCGCGTCGTCAAGAATACGGGTCAGACCGATCCGCATTCTTGTGCGTGCGTCATCAAGGAAACGCTGATGCGGTTCCAACATGGTGAGCGGCTGGGTGAGGCTTGGACGGTTCGCGTAGCCTTCGATAAGCCTGGTCTCGTTGGAGACGGTGGCGTCGATGCGCACGCGCATGCGGTCCAGGTTCACCTGAATCAGCTGCATCTGCTCATGCACGTCCGGCACGACCTTCTTCGCTGCGTCGGTCGGCGTGGAGGCCCTGAGGTCGGCCACCAAATCCAGCAGTCCAATCGTCCTCATGCCCGATGGCGGAAATCAGGGGAGTGTGGGCCGCCGCCGCGGCGCGCACCACGTTCTCATCGGAAAAGCCAATCAGATCTTCGAAAGCGCCGCCGCCACGCGCCACGATGATCACATCCACATCTGGATCGGCATCCAGCTGCCGGATGGCCGCCACCACGTCCGACGGGCACTGCTCGCCCTGCACGTGCACATGCGTCACCTTGAAGCCGACGACGGGCCAACGCAGACGCACGTTGGTGATGACGTCGCCTTCCGCACGTGCCTGCGGCGCGCAGATCAAGCCGATGCAATGCGGAAATTCCGGCAACGGCTTCTTGCGATCGGCGTCGAACAGACCTTCTCCCTTAAGCTTCTTGCGTAGCTCGTCGATCATGGCCTTCAGACTGCCGCCCGCGCCGGCCGCGATGATCGCGTCGCCGCGCAACGACAGCGACGTGCGCTTCATCCACACGTTCGGCTTGCCGTGGATGATGACACGGTCGCCCTGCACAAACGGCGCCGCCGCCGCGGCGAACCGTCCGAAGCCGTTGACTTCCATAGCGATGTCCTGCTGGTCGTCGCGCAGCGTGATGTAGGCGCTTCCCTGACGACGCGTGTTGATCTGCGTGATTTGCCCGGCCACCCATACGGAGGGCCAACGTTCGACCGCCGTGTAGAACTTCTCGCTGAGCAGGCTCACCGGCCAAGGGTTGTCGGCGGTGGTTTCCGACGCCAGACGGGGCAGCGGCTTCGACGTCCGCTGCGCCGTCGGTGGGTTGTAATCCGGGTTCCAAGTCATAAGTCAAGATTCCATCATCTTGCGGACAAATGGAACATATGTTCGAGTGTTGCGAATGCTCCGTGCGTGAAGATAGTACGGTGTGTGGGGCTGTGTCAAAACGACACTCCGAGATGAAATCGTTACTTTTGTCACACAAGGTACAAAATGGCGAAATCTCGCCAAAAGTAGAATATATAGTTTCTCTAGCGGCGTGGTGACACTACATTTAGTGCCGACCTTGGCGTAGAGTGTGCATCTGTAGGTATGAACGGGCATGCGGACGAAGCATGAAACCTGGCCGGATGGGTCCGGCCCGGAAAGGAAATATACATGGAAACCCAGACTCTGGAAGGCGCTGCGACCGAAACCGAGAACGCGCCGGAAATGGTCAAGGTGCTTGTCGAGAAGCGCGACGGGCGTGTGGTCGATTTCGATCCGATCAACATCATCAGCGCGGTGAAATCGGCTTTCGCCGACCTCGACAAGAAAATCGGTCCTCAGGAGGAACGGCTGATTCGCGACATCGCCAATCAGGTCGAGGCCGAAATCAAGGACCGTTACAACGGTCCCGCCAAGATCGAAGACATCCAGAATCTCGTTGAACACGGCCTGATCGAAGATCACCTGTATGATGTGGCGCGCACGTACACCAACTACCGTCTGAACAAAGACATCGAACGTGCCAAGCACCGACATCAACGAAGCCGTCAAGCGTCTGGTGAACCGTGACGAGGCTCTGGTGCGTGAGAACGCCAACAAGGATTCCAACGTCTACTCCACCCAGCGCGATCTGCTGGCGGGTGCGGTGTCCAAGCGTCCGCCTTCTCCATGCTGCCGGACGCGGTTTCCAACGCCCATATGAAGGGTGACATCCATTTCCACGACGCCGACTACTCGCCGTTCACCGCACAATCCAACTGCTCTCTGCCGAACTATTGGGATATGCTCGCCAACGCTTCACCCTCGGCAACGCGCCGATGGGATCGCCGAACAGCATTTCCATCGCTGCCACGCAGATTACCCAGATCATGAAGGACGTGGCTTCCAGCCAATATGGTGGCCAGACCGCCAACCGTGCCGATGAGCACTTCGTTGAATATGCCAGGAAAGATTACGATAAATTCCTTGAGCAGGCCCATGAGATCATGCCTGACGACCTGCCGATTGAAATCGCCGAACGCCAGGTACGCTTGGCCAAGGATGTCGAACCGAAGCGTCTGCATTTCGAAAAGGACCGTCCGGCCCTGCCGATGGACGAGCCGTTTAACAAGGATGCCAGTCGTTTGCAGCAGCTGCGCGAGGTGTGGGCGAAGATCCAGACCCGCAAGGCCATCTACGACGCCATGCAGACCATGGAATACCAGATCAACTCCAATCGTGTGTCGAACGGCCAGACCCCGTTCGTGACCGTTGGCTTCGGTTTGGGCACCGACTGGTTCGCCCGCGAGATTCAGCGTGCCATCTTCCTGAACCGTATCCGCGGCCTCGGTTCCGAACACCACACCGCCATTTTCCCGAAGCTCGTGTTCACCATCAAGCATGGTGTGAACGCCGATCCGGGCGATCCGAACTACGATCTGAAGCAGCTCGCCCTCGAATGCGCCACCAAGCGCATGTATCCGGACGTGATCTTCTACGAGAACATCGTGAAGATCACCGGCTCCTTCAAAGCCCCGATGGGATGCCGTTCCTTCTTGCAGGGTTGGATTGATCCGGCGACCGGCAAGGACGTGGAAGACGGACGCATGAACCTTGGCGTCGTCACCGTAAACGTTCCGCGTATCGCACTGGAATCCCACGGCGACAAGGATCGCTTCTGGAAGATCTTCGACGAGCGTATGGCCGTGGCTCATCAGGCATTGCAATTCCGTATCATGCGTTGTAAGCAGGCCGCGCCGGTCAATGCGCCGACCCTGTTCCGTTTCGGAGCCTTCGGTCGCCTCGGCGCCAACGACAGCGTCGACCAACTGTTCCGCAACGAACGTGCCACCGTTTCCTTGGGCTACATTGGCCTGTATGAGGCGACCAGTGTGTTCTACGGCAAGAACTGGATGCGTGATCACGGCTGGGATCCGCAGGGCAAGGAATTCGCGCTGTCCATCGTCAAGCGCATGAACGAGCTGTGCAAGGAATGGAGCGACGCGGAAGGCTACCACTATTCCGTGTACTCCACGCCGGCCGAATCCCTCACCGACCGCTTCAACCGTATGGACCATGAGAAGTTCGGCGAAGTGGAAGGCGTGACCGACCACGACTTCTATACCAACTCCTTCCACTATCCGGTCTGGCTGCAGCCAACCCCAATGGAAAAGCTCAACTACGAGAAGGACTTCCCGTACTACGCGTCCGGCGGCTTCATCAACTACTGCGAGTTCCCGTGCCTGCAGTCCAACCCCAAGGCACTTGAAGCGGTGTGGGATTACGCCTACAACATCGGCATCGGCTACTTGGGCACGAACACGCCGATCGACCGCTGCTACGATTGCGGGTTCCAAGGCGACTTCGAGCCTACTGAGGAAGGTTTCAAGTGCCGGAGTGCGGCAACTCCGATCCGGACCACTGCAACGTGACCAAGCGTACCTGCGGCTACTTGGGCAACCCGGTGCAGCGCCCGATGGTGCACGGACGTCACGAGGAGATCGCGCACCGCGTCAAGCATATGAGCGGCGAAACCGGTCGTGTTACCTTGAGCGACGGTTCCGAACGTGAATGGTTCGAGGAAGCCAAGTAAGGGCCGCATTGGCAGCAAACATAAACGAAATATGAAAGAGGGTGGATTTCCACCCTCTTTCATTCTGTGACAATCATGAGGCAAGCAGCAATCGCAAAAACGCGACGCAACGGCAAAACGTGAAGGGACAACGTATGATCAGCAGCGCGAATCCAGCAATTCAACGTCGTGACTTTGCAGCGGACGAAACCAATCGCGGGCCTTTCATCCCTACGAATCGTTCCAACAATCCCAAAGCAGGGCAATGGACCAATCGTATGAGCCGCAATATGATCGCCGACTACAAACGGTTCCTCATGACCGACGGAGAAGGCATCCGATGCTCGCTGTACGTGTCGGGCTGCCCGTTCCATTGCGAGGAATGCTACAACACGTCAATCTGGGATTTCCAGGCCGGCCACGAATACAACGACAAGCTCGAAACGCAAATCATGGATGACCTAAGCCAATCGTATGTGCAAGGCATCACCTTCCTCGGAGGTGAACCATTGCTCAACACGGGCGTGCTGTTGCCTCTCGCGCGCAAAATCCGCGAACGGTTCGGCAATGGCAAGGATATTTGGTGCTGGACCGGCTACACGTGGGAAGAGCTCATGCGCGAAGGCGAAAGCCCCGACAAGCGCGAACTGCTCGAACTGATCGACGTTCTAGTGGACGGTCGTTATATAAAAGAACTGCATGATTCCCTGTTGCAATTCCGAGGAAGTAGCAACCAACGCATCATCGACGTGCCGAAATCACTGGAAAGCGGGCAAGTGGTGATTTGGTCGAAATTGCATGATCAAACACGATTCATTCCCGAAATATACGGCAAAGACCGTTCTGCGGGGGAAGGCAGCGCATCCTGACATGGAAATGCTTGGATAGGTTTGCGATTTCGACATTCGTCGAGTGTCCGGATACATAATTAGGTACGTTGACTGGATTGGTTGTCTAATTTATGCGCTGTGTCGTGCATTTTATGCTGATTGCGAGCATTCACGAAACACTTAGGCGTGGGCACAGACTACGATTACATGATTGGATAACCGGGGGTAGGGGCTTCCATGCCTGCTATGGAATGCAGCCCGGCGGATAGAACGATAGAGGTTGATACATGGTAGAAGCGGCAGAAGCGTGACAGAAACGCACGGCACAAAGCCGTTGCGTGTAGGTCTTGATATCGGTTCCACTACTGTGAAGGCGGTGGTGCTCGATCAGTCCGACGCGCTCGCTGACGCGCTGTTCTCCGATTATCGGCGTCACCACGCAACGTGCGCGCCACCGTGGCCGGACTACTGGCCGACATCCACCAGAAGCTGGAAAAGCTTGGCCGAGGCGACGAGCCGATTCGCCTGGCCATCACCGGTTCAGGCGGTCTTGCTCTCGCAGACAGCCTCGACGTGCCCTTCGTTCAGGAGGTTATCGCCGAAACCGAAGCCATTGACAAGGAATATCCGCAGGCTGACGTGATTATCGAACTTGGTGGTGAAGACGCGAAAATCACCTATCTCAAGCCGACTCCGGAACAGCGTATGAACGGTTCCTGTGCAGGCGGTACCGGCGCGTTCATCGACCAGATGGCAACACTGCTCGACACCGACGCCGCCGGCCTGAACGAAATGGCCACGCAATACGAAACCCTGTATCCGATCGCATCGCGTTGCGGCGTCTTCGCCAAAACCGATTTGCAGCCGCTCATCAACGACGGTGCGGCCAAGCCGGATCTGGCCGCATCGATCTTCACTGCGGTGGCCACGCAAACCATTGCGGGTCTTGCCTCCGGGCGTCCGATTCACGGAACCGTGATCTTCCTGGGCGGTCCGTTGTTCTTCATGTCCGAGCTGCGAGCCGCGTTCAAGCGTGCGCTCGACGGCAAAGTGGACGAATTCATTGTTCCGACCGACGCTCACCTGTACGTGGCATACGGTGCTGCATTGCAGGCCGATCAGGATGGTGACGACCTTGACTAAGCATTACGAAGCACGAACCTGTGCCGACCTTCTGGCGCGACTGGACGAACTGGAAAACTTGCCGTCCAACACCCCGACCATGCCTCCGCTGTTCGCTACCGAATCGGATCGCACCGCATTCAACGAACGACATCATCGCGAGCACGTCCATCAAGGCACGCTCGAAGGAGCCCAAGGACCGCACTTCCTGGGCATCGACGCCGGTTCCACCACCATCAAAGCGACATTGGTGAACGACGATCGCGAAATCGTATGGTCCTCTTACGCGACCAACGAAGGCAGCCCGCTGACGGCAGCCGTGCAAATCGTCAAAAAAATCCAAGCCGAACTCCCCGAAGGCGCATGGATCGCACGATCCTGCGCGACCGGCTATGGCGAAGGCTCATCACCACCGGCCTGCATCTTGACGAAGGTGTAGTGGAAACCATGGCTCACTATCGCGGTGCCGAATGGTAAGCCCGGGCGTCACCGCCGTCATCGATATCGGCGGCCAAGACATGAAATATCTCGCCATCAACGATGCGTGATCGACTCCATCGCAGTGAACGAAGCATGCTCGTCCGGCTGCGGATCGTTCCTGCAAACATTCGCCATTTCCATGGGACTGACCATTCAGGAATTCACCCAAGCGGCGCTCAACTCTACCCATCCGGTCGATTTGGGCTCCCGATGCACCGTGTTCATGAACTCGTCCGTGAAGCAGGCGCAAAAGGAAGGCGCATCCATCGAAGATATCGCCGCAGGCCTGTGCTATTCCGTAGTGCGCAACGCCCTCTACAAGGTGATCAAACTGCGTGATTCCGGCGAACTCGGCGACACTGTGGTGGTGCAGGGCGGCACGTTCCTCAACGACGCTGTGCTCCGCGCATTCGAACTGCTCACAGAACGTGAAGTGACCCGACCGAACATCGCAGGACTCATGGGCGCATACGGTGCCGCACTGACCGCACGCATGCACTATGCCGACGAAGCGGAAGACGAAGACGTCGATACCACCGACACCAAAGAAGCGGTGATCGCAGGCGTACGCCATACCGCATCGAACATTTTGAACGGAGAAGAACTCGACAACCTGTCGATGACCTCCGAACGAGACGTGTGCAAGCTGTGCCAAAACCACTGCAAGCTCACCATCACCACCTTCCAAGACGGATCCCGTTACGTGACCGGTAACCGCTGCGAGCGAGGCGGAGACGCGAAAAAGAAGCGTTCCGATCGACCGAACCTCTACGATTACAAGTACAAGCGTTGCTTCGCCTACCGCAGACTCACCGACAAGAAGGCCACCCGCGGCGAAATCGGCATTCCACGCGTGCTCAACATGTACGAGAACTACCCGTTCTGGTTCACACTGCTCACCTCGCTCGGCTTCAAAGTGATGATTTCCGGACGAAGCTCGCACGAACTGTTCGAAACGGGCATTGAATCCATCGCATCCGAAAACATTTGCTATCCGGCCAAACTTGTGCACGGACACATCAAATGGTTGCTGAACAAGGGTGTGAAAAACATCTTCTACCCGTGCGTCAGCTACGAAGAGAACTTGGTACCCAACACCGACAACCACTACAATTGCCCGGTGGTAGCCAACTATCCTGTGGTCATCGGCGCGAACATGCCCGAACTGCGCGAAGAAGGCATCCGCTACATGCGCCCATACTTCAACATGGCCAACCATGAACTCATGGTCGACCGCATCGTCGAAGAATTCGCCTGGGCCAACGTGACCCGTGAAGAAGCCGAAATTGCAGTCAAAGCGGCATATGCCGAAAACGAAGTCTTCAAACACGACGTGCAAATGGAAGGCCTCAAGGCACTCGCCTACATGAAGGAACACGACTGCCGAGGCATCGTGCTCGCAGGCCGCCCATACCATATCGACCCGGAAGTCAACCATGGCATTCCGGAAACCATATGCTCGCTCGGTATGGTGGTATTGTCCGAAGATTCTATCTGCGAACTGCAGCCGGGGGAGAAGCTCAACCCGAGCGAATTCCTCGCAGCCGATGAAGACGATCCACGTAAGAAGAACGCAAACGGCTTCCGCCACGTGGAAGACCGCAAGGTCACCAAAATGCCATTGCGCGTCACCAATCAGTGGGCCTACCATTCCCGTCTGTACGCGGCGGCCAATTTCGTCGCTTCGTACCCCGGCCTCGAACTTGTGCAGCTCAACTCCTTCGGCTGCGGTCTTGACGCCATCACCACCGATCAGGTGTCGGAGATCCTGGCGGACAAGGCCGATGTGTACACCATGCTGAAAATCGACGAGGTCTCCAACCTGGGCGCGGCGAAAATCCGCCTTCGTTCACTCAAAGCAGCCGTCGAAGAGCGTGAACGCAACCATCGCCGCGCTCTGGCCGGTGCCGTGCCCGGCAAGCAGGATCAGCCGGTGCAATCGGATGCCGTGGCTGAAGCGAAAGCCAGGCTGGAAATGGCTCAGGCGCAGCTCGCCGAAGCGCAGGCCCAGCTTGAATCTGCCGAAGCCGATGCCAAGCGTGGCGAATTCCGCAAGACCGGAACTGAAGCGCCGACTCCGGGCCGTCAAGTCATGCTTAATACCGTGATGAAAGCCAATCCGAAACTCACCGAAGCCGTTAAAGCCGCATCCAAGCGTGCCGCGGAAAACGGCATCGGCGAAGTGAAGAAGTCCGCGCACAATTCCGCCACCATGTCGAAGTACGCCAACCGCGTGCCATTCGGCAAAGACATGAAGGACTACACCATCGTGGCTCCGCAGATGAGCCCGATCCACTTCTCCCTGGTGGAATCCGCGATCCGCTCCGGCGGCTACAAGTTCGACATTCTCGAACACGCCAGCCGTGAAAACGTGGAAACCGGCCTCAAATATGTCAACAACGACGCCTGCTACCCGGCCATCATGGTTATCGGTCAGCTCGTGGACGCGATTTTGGACGGCAAATACGATCCGGAACACACCGCGCTCGCCATCACCCAGACCGGCGGCATGTGCCGAGCCACAAACTATTTCGGTCTGATTCGCAAGGCGCTGGTTGATGCCGGATATCCGCAAATTCCAGTGATTGCCATTTCCACGCAGGGCATTGAGGATAATCCCGGTTTCAAAGCCACGCCGGCGCTGTTGCATCGTGCCATCAAGGCGCTGATCATCGGCGATCTGCTGATGAAATGTCTGTATCGCGTGCGCCCGTACGAGGTGACGCCGGACAGCGCTAACCAGCTGTATCACACGTGGAACACCATCGTGCGTGAAACGTTGGAACACCACGGCTATTCCAAGACGGCACGTAAGTTCATCGGCAAGGGGTATCTGTCGTACCAGACGCTCGTCAAGGAGATTGTGAAATCCTTCGACGCTCTTCCTTTGAAGGACGAGCCGCGCAAGGTGCGCGTTGGCGTGGTGGGCGAGATTCTCGTCAAGTACCAGCCGGACGCCAACAACCATGTGGTCGACGTGATCGAATCGCAGAATTGCGAGGCTGTGGTGCCGGGCATCATGGAATTCATGACCACCCGCCCGTACATTTCCGACTGGAACGAGCATTACCTCGGCATGGGTGGCAACAAGATTGGCTACGCGTCATGCGTAAGGCGCTTGACTTGTATAACGCTCCTGTGCACAAGGCATTGATTTGGCACATGGCAAGTCTCCCAGGATCTGCCGATGCCGGAACTTGTGAAGAAGGCCGACGAGGTCACTTCCGTGGGCGTGCAGGCTGGTGAAGGCTGGCTGCTAACTGCGGAAATCCTTGAGCTCATCGAATCCGGTTGTCCGAACGTGATTTGTGCGCAGCCGTTCGCCTGCCTGCCGAACCACGTGACCGGTCGAGGCATGTTCGGCAAGATTCGCCGCCTGCATCCGGAAGCCAACATCGTATCCATCGATTACGATCCGGGCGCATCCGAAGCGAACCAGCTCAACCGCATCAAACTGATGATCGCAGCCGCCAAGAAGGCTCACAAGGCCGCGCAGCAGGGTGAGGCGGCGCAAGGCGAAAAAGCTGCCTGACCATAGGCAGATAAATCAATAAACACTGACTGAAATTGACTAAAATACCGACGCTGGCAACATCTTCAGCGTCGGTATTTTTTAATTTCTTCAAGGCGTTTTTCCAGCGGTAGTGGGTATTCCTTCTGCCTTGATTGACGGTTGTCGATTGTTATTGGTCGGCTTATGTGGAGCATGTCTATTTTGATTGGAAAAGTCCGTTTGATTCGGCCTGTGCGAGAGGATGTTATCAGTTTTTCGTATAGCGATCACGCCGTGCTCATCAATGCGTTTCGATAGGATTGCCAACATGACGACGCCACGAATTTCTTATGCACACCTGCTTACTGAGCCGAACCCGAAGCATGTGGAAAGTCTGGTCAAATTCTTCGAATCAGGCTGCCAAGAGCGCGGAACCGGTGGTTTCGGTGTGGAAATTGAGCATCTGCCGGTGCATAACAGCGATGATACCGCCGTGAACTATTACGAGGAGAACGGCATCGAGGCGTTGCTGAACCGCATTCGCCCGTATTACGACGTAAGCAAGGAATATTGGGAGAACGGCAGGCTTGTTGGTCTTGGTCGCGAAGGTATTTCCGTGTCGCTTGAGCCGGGCGGTCAGCTGGAATGCTCGCTGGGTATTCTGCGCAAGCCGGAAGATTTGTGCACGATTTACGGTGCGTTTCGCCGCGAAATCGATCCCGTGCTTGACGATCTCGGCTTCCGCTTGGTCAATTACGGGTATCAGCCGAAGTCCGGCTATGCCGACATTCCCGTCAATCCGAAGGACCGTTACAAGGCGATGACCGCGTATTTGGGGCGCGTCGGCCAGTTCGGTCCGTGCATGATGCGTTGCTCCGCTTCGACGCAGGTCAGCATCGACTATGTTTCCGAACAGGACGCGATTTCCAAACTGCGTTTGGGCACGGTGGTTGGCCCGATTCTCGCATGGTTCTTCCGTAACACCCCGTATTTCGAGGGACAGGAGAATCCGTATCCGCTGCTGCGTCAACGCATGTGGGATTATTTGGATCTGCAGCGTACGAACGTTATTCCGGGATTGTTTGATCTCGCTTCGGTTGGGAAGATTATGCGGTCGACGTGTTGAGCACGCCGATGATGTTCGCTGATCTGACGCACACTCCGGAAGCGTTGGAAACTCCTGGAACTGATCTGCATCATCCTCATTCTATGAGAATGCGAACGACGTGTATCCTGATCGAGAACTCAACGCATACGAAATCAATCATGTGATTTCCACACATTTCAACGATGTCCGTCTGAAGAACTTCATTGAATTCCGTCACTGGGATTCACTGCCGGTAGCGCGTGCGGAACGACTGACGGAAATCATCGGATCACTGTTCTATGATCCGACGAACCGTGAGCGTCTCGAATCGTATTTCGATGGCATTCGCGAGGAAGACGTGCTGGAGGCGAAGGCGAACCTGCAGGCGCGTGGCTATCAGGCCGCTCCGTATGGCAATTCGCTGGAATTCTGGCAGGAATTCTTAGGGCTCGAAGGTGTGCTTGCCGACGAACCTGGCGATCTGAAACACCCTGACGTATTCCAGAAGTAAAACTGCTTTTCGATTTTTTTGGTTGGTCGAGGCTGACTGAATGTGATCTCGAAGTGGTTTTGAATGTGGCAAGAAGTGCATCGTCAGCTTGGAGTGGGAGACCCGTGAAGACTATGAGAAGCCCGTCGACTGATCCCGCCCGGCCGGCCACCACGATCATTCAACGACCCTGATCCGGCCGTGATCCGATTCCGAGCGGCCGCGTGGCCGCTCGCGGGGTGCATACAATGGACCAAGGGACGTTGCGAATGACGCGCGGTTCCTTGGCCCATTGGGCCGAATGGGTTTTGCCATGGGCTGTGATGGACGGAAACGAAAAGTCGGGCAACCCCCGAACGTAAGGGCGGTGAGACGCATGGTGCTAGGCATCGACGAGCGAATCGACGGCGTGAACCTCGGCAACTGGCTGGTGCTGGAGAAATGGATGGATCCGAAACCGTTCACCCGCAGCGCCGAAGACGATGAAATCTGGATGCACCGCACGCACGTATCCCTCTGGTCCGAACGGAATCTAGCCGAGGAACTGCGCCGGCACCGCGAAACCTACATCACCCTGGAGGATTTCCGTATTATCGTCGGTCACGGAATCAACCTCGTACGCATTCCCATACCGTATTTCATCTTCGGCGACTGGCCCGGGCATCCGGGCTGCATCACGTACCTCGACCGCGCGTTCCGCTGGGCGCAGGAGACGGGATTGAAGATTATGATTGACCTGCATACCGTTCCCGAATCGCAGAACGGTTTCGACAACGGCGGTCTGACGGGTGTATGCAAATGGGCGCAGAATACGGACTTGGTGGAGTACACGCTAAACGTGCTGGAGCGATTGGCTCGCCGATACCGCGACGAACCGGCCCTGCACAGCATCGAAGTACTCAACGAACCAGTGAGCTGGTCAGTGTTCCATAGCACATCGAACACGGCGAAAAACTCTCATGAGGCTTCCGGTAGCACGTATGTCTCACTGCGGTTTCTGAAGCGCTTCTACCGCGACGCTTACGCCCGGTTGCGCGCCGTGCTACGTCCGGAAACCGTGATCGTATTCCATGACGGTTTCCGACTACTCCGCTGGGGCGGTTGGTTTCGTCGTGCTGGCATGCGCAACGTCATACTCGACACCCATCAGTATCTCATCGCGATGGAGGATCCGCTGTTTTCGGGACCGGCACGCCGGCTGTACCTGCGATCGCGGCGACTGCCATGGCTGTACCGGATGCTGGTGGGCGCGAGTGGCATCGCCATCCGTTTGGCGGCTCGTCGTATTCCCGTGCTGGTGGGCGAGTGTGCGTGGAGAATCAGTGGGCCCTACACAGCCAAAACCGATCGGCTGCATACCGCCAAGTGTCACGATTGCAACGCGCGGCATGGGACGTGTCGGCGGGGCAGATCTATTGGAGCTACCAGCTTGCGCGCTCCGCGAAACCGGGCAGTGGCGAAGGGAAACCGCCGCGGGACCCTCGCAACGGCGGCAATCTTGAGGCGTGGGATCTGACTCGCGTATGGCGTCATGGATGGATTCGGGTGGATACCTCTCACGATGACGTGCCATAGGCAGTCAATCAACGGCAATCGACGCAAGGTGCATTAGACTCGGAATCATGGCAGAGGAAGAGACTTCGAAACGTATCCGAAAATCACCGCAGGAGCGTCGAGCGGAAGTGCTGGATGCGGCTGTTCAGCTGATTAGCGAGCGTGGGTTCAATGGCATTTCCATTCAGGATGTTGCTGATCGCGTGGGCATCTCCAAGCAGGGTGTTCTCCGGTATGTGGGCAATAAAGACAATATGCTGGCCATGGTGTTCAACGAGTATTACGGTGAAACGGGCACTCCTGAGGATTTCTTCGCATCCGGTATGCCTGGCAGTGATCCTACTGCGCCGCTGTTTCCCTCATATTTGCGTTATTTGGTGCGGCATAATTCACGCCGCCGCATGATGGTGCAGTTGTTTACCGTGCTTTCTGCGGAATCGTTGAATCCTGAACATCCGTTGCATGATGAATTCACTGCTCGTATGGACGATATTTGGGAGAACTATTCGCAATATCCTTGGTTGATTCCTCCGCAATTGGGTTCATGGAAGTCGAGCATGCGGCCAGTAGTGCGCAAGGCCATGGAAATCATGGATGGTGTGCAATTATGGTGGTTGCGCGAGCCTGAAGTTGATTTATGCAAGGAGTGGGCTCAGATGGAAAACATGCTGTTTCCATCCCCGTTGTGGGATGCATATCGTTGATTTTGAATACTTGTTGAGATTGGCATTGCATGCGCGTGCGAAAAGGCGAGGGTCTGATGGTCCCTCGCCTTTTGCGTTGACAGGGTTATGTCGAGTTGCGGATGTGTATATGATATACTAAACTACCAATTGGTAATTAAAGGAAATCGCTTCAATGAAGAAAGTGAGTAATCCATGGCCGAAACCACTGAAAATACGGTAAATCTGCCTATAGGAATCCGGAACTTCCCACTGAGGAACGCATCGCCGATCTGCTTGGTCGTATGACTCTTGAGGAAAAAGTCGGGCAGATGATGCAGCTTGACGCGCGAAGCGGCGATTTGGACGATCTGATCGTCAACAAGCATGTCGGTTCCATTCTGCACACCTCACCGTCCGATCTGCCGAAAGCCGTGGAAACGGTGAACGCCAAAACCCGTCTCGGCATTCCGCTGGTGATCGGCGACGACTGCATTCACGGCTATTCCTTCTGGCCGGGGGCCACCATTTTCCCGGAACAGCTAGGCATGGCAACCACGTGGGATTCTGAAAAGGTACAGGCCGCGGGCCGTGCTACCGCCGAGGAAGTGTCAACCACCGGCGTGCATTGGACGTTCTCCCCGGTGCTGTGCATCGCGCGAGACACCCGTTGGGGTCGCGTGGGTGAAACTTTTGGCGAAGATCCGTACCTGATTGGCGAAATGGCATCGTCCATCGTCAAGGGCTATCAAGGTGGAGCCAAGGCGGGCGAGCCGCTCGCCAAAGACGCGATCCTTGCATGCGCCAAGCATTTCGCAGGCTATTCCGAAACCCAGGGAGGTCGTGACGCTTCCGAAGCCGACCTGAGCCACCGCAAGCTGGAATCTTGGTTCCTGCCGCCATTCGAACGCGTAGCCAAGGAAGGCTGCGGCACCTTCATGCTCGGCTACGAATCCATCGAAGGTGTGCCGGTCACCTTCAACAAGTGGCTGCTTTCCGACAAGCTGCGTGGCGCTTGGAACTATCAGGGTACGCTCATCACCGACTGGGACAACGTCGGCCGTTCCGTGTGGGAGCAGAAGGTCAAGTCTGACTATGTGCAGGCTGCTGCCGATGCGGTCAAGTCCGGCAACGACTTGGTGATGACCACGCCAAAGTTCTACGAGGGTGCGATCGAAGCCGTGAAGACCGGTCTGCTGGACGAATCGTTGATCGATGCCGCCGTGGCTCGTATTCTCGCGCTGAAGTTCCGTCTTGGACTGTTCGAAGATCCACGCTTGCCCGACCAGAAGCGTATCGATGCAGTGATCGGTTCCGAAGAGCATCAGCAGCTCAACCTTGAAGTGGCTCGCGAAGCCGTGGCATTGCTGAAGAACAACGGTTCGCTGCCGTTCAATGCGGCTGGCGCGAAGCGTATCGCGGTCGTTGGTCCGCTTGCCGACGATGCGCAAACTCAGCTGGGCGACTGGGCGGGCAGCTCCGGTCAGATCAACTGGATGCCTGACGGCCACCCGCGCGAGATGATCACCACCGTGCTTGATGGCTTCAAGCAGCTCTCTCCGGAAGGCTGCGAGGTCGTGTACTCCCGCGGTGCCAATATCGTGGATTTGGTGCCTGATCCGGAAGGCGAGTTCTACCCGGATGGCCAGCCTCGCCCGAAGATCGGCGTTTCCGCCAAGCTCGACCGCGCACTGCTCGATGAAGCCGTGGAAAACGCTCGCCAAAGCGACCTGATCGTGGCCGTGGTGGGTGATGTGATTCAAGCCATTGGTGAAGGCTGCTCCACCGCTACGCTTGAACTGCTCGGCGGCCAGAATGCACTGATCGACGCGCTGTCGAACGTGGCTCGCGAAACCGGCAAGCCGTTCGTGGTGGTGCTCGTCAGCTCCAAGCCGCAGGTGCTGCCGGCATCCGTGATCGGTACCAACGGTGTGATTGTTGACGAAACACCGGCCGAAGGCACTTCGGCTCTGCTGTGGGCTCCAAGCCCGGGCATGAAGGGCGGCCAGGCCATCGCCGAAATCATCCTCGGCGAAACCGAGCCGAGCGGACGACTGCCGATCACCTTCCCACGCCATGCAGGTCAGCTGCCGGTCTACTACAACCAGATTCGCGGCCAGCACGGCAACCGCTACGCCGACCTCACACAGGATCCGGCATTCGCATTCGGCGAAGGCCTGAGCTACACCACGTTCGAATACGGCGAACCGACGGTCACCAACGTTCCGGAATCCGGCGCATTCGGCGAAACCGACACCGTGCATGCCGAAATCACCCTCACCAATACGGGCGATCGCAAGGGCACGGAAGTAGTGCAGCTCTACATCGGCGACATCGTGACCTCTTACAGCTGGACGGATCGTGAACTCAAAGCATTCCAGCGTGTGGAACTCGAACCGGGCGAAAGCGAGACCGTTGCCTTCGATATTCCGGTTTCCGATTGCACCATCGTCGATTCTGAAGCTAACCGAATCGTTGAGCCGGGCGAATTCGAAGTGCTTATCGGTCACTCCAGCCGTCGCGAAGACCTGAAGCGCACCACCTTCACCGTCGCATAAGCAACCAAAATAAACCGTGTCGCAGAACTCGATAATCGACACGCCAGACTGATATGAGCCGCCTACGAAATGCTGATCGTAGGCGGCTCATGCAATTTCACGTAACATTTCTGCCTTACATAATGTTCTGCCTTACGTAATGTGTGGTGTGTGCCGGCGCAAACTGTAGCCGCGCCGGCATGCGAATATCGTCGACAATTTCGAAGCAAAAACTATTACACAACCTTTCTATCGAAGGAGCAGAGTGTCTACGGATAAGAGGAACGCACCATCAGACATACCCATCGAACATGCCGAAAACGGCACGGTTTCCGCCACCAATGGCGTACAAAGCGGCGCAATCAACGACAAGTGTATGAGCGAAGGCAAACTCACCATCGTGGTGGTGACGCTCGCCATTCTCACCTTCCTCGGCATTCTGTCGGAAACTTCGCTGAACATCGCATATTCGGCGTTGATGGAAGAGTTTGCGATTTCCGCCGACGTGGTGCAATGGCTGACCACCGGGTATCTGCTGTTGCTTTCCGTGGCCATTCCGACGTCACCGTTCATGGTGCGCAAATTCCCGACCAAAGCGTTGTTTGTTATGGCCATCGCGCTGTTTTCCGTGGGAACGCTCGTCGGCGCGCTCGCATTGAACTTTCCGATGCTGCTTGCCGCACGACTGATCATGGCGCTCGGCACGGGTGTTTCCCTGCCGCTGCTGACCAACATCATTCTCGACAAGGCTCCATTCCACAAGCGCGGCATGATGCTTGGTTGGTGAGTTTGGTGACGTGCGCGGCTCCGGCCATCGGGCCGGTGTTCGGCGGATTGGTGATGGAATTCCTGAACTGGCATTGGATTTTCTATGCCATGATTCCGTTCCTGGTGATTTCGTTCGTGCTTGGCGCGGCTACCGTGCCTGACATCCGTCACGGTGAGAAGGGCTATCTGTCGGTGCCATCACTGCTGTTGGTGGCTGTTGGCTTGGCCGGCATTATTGTTGCGGCCAGTTTCTTCGCGCAATGGAATGGCGATTGGCGATTCTGGAGTGTGCTTATCGGTGCCATTGTGGTGTTGGCGGTGTTCGCCGTATTGCAGTTGCGTATGGCTCATCCGTTGGTGGAAGTGCGTACGTTTGCATATTCGGGATTCACGCTCGGCATGGTGATTCTGCTCATGTCTTCCGGCGGTGTACTTGGTGTGAACTTCTTGCTGCCGATTCTGCTGCAGCGAGGATTGGGGCATACGTCGATGACGGCCGCTTTGATTTTGCTGCCGGGCGCTGTGATTGGCGCGGTGTCGGCTCCACTGATCGGCGGCGCGTTGAAAGAGCATTTCCCGCCGAAGTTCATCGCCTGCGGTTTTGTTGGCGTGGCGGTGATGGATGTGGCGATGATGCTTGGCGGCTCGCACGAAGGAGCCATTGCCGTGGCATACGCGCTGTTCATGGCCGCTTCCGGATTCGTGCTGGTGCCCGATCAGACGCATGCGTTGAACCAGTTGCCGTCTTCCATGAACGCCGACGGTTCCGCGGTGATGAATACCATGCAGCAGCTCGCAGGCGCCATCGGCACGGCTGTGGCATCCACGTTGATTTCCGAATTCTCGGCCGCCAACGTGAATGCCGGCATGCAGCAGGCTGACGCTTATGTGGCTGGCTTCTCCACCAGCATGTGGGTGTTCTTCGGCATGGCCGTATGCAGTGAGATTCTGGCGTTGCTCATGTTCCGCTTCTCGGTGAAGCGTGCTCGAGGAGTAGCTGCAAGCCGAACCATTTGGGGCATGACTGCCCCAAATCTCAGTCATGGTGACATGCGGCCAATCCTCAGCGTCGAGCGATTCAGCCAACGCCATGCCATCCTCAAAGCATTGCGCCAACGATTCACGCTCGATTACGCGACTTTCCGCAGGACCTCCGGGAGGATTGATAACAACGGTTCCAGTGGGAAAGTGGTAATCGTAGGTTACTCGCGAACGATCGCCGGAATGGAAAATATCAAGCATGCGCTGCGTTGGCGCGAACTGTTGAAAAGCGAACGCCTTGCATTCCACCAAATCCAACAGTATGCCTCTGCGCAGCAAATGCGGTGCCTGCGCATCGCGAATCAAGGTACGCAACGACGTCATTATGCGTAAATATCGTTTTATATCGCAAACATTACCGTAGAGGCAAGGTTGTGCAACCAGCCAAGTCGGCAGCAAATCGGCACGCACCAACCCATCTTCGGGGGAGAAGGCCTTGCGTACCAATTCCCCGGAATAATCGGTGATTGACGTCTGCAATCGTCGTAATTGCTGAATGCGCTCATCCACCTGCGACTGCGCTGCGGCAAGTAACGCTCGCCAATCAAGCGAACCGTCTTCGAAACGGAATTTCTCCAACGAATCCAATGGCACGCCGGCGGCGATGCAGATACGCATCACATCGACGTCAAGCATTTGATCGGGGTGTAGTATCGGTAGCCGGTAGCCGGTAGCCGGATCTACTGCGGCTGGTTTCAAGATGTTATGCGCATCGTAATAGCGCAACGCCTTGGCGGTGATGCCGTCCAATTTGGCCACTTCGCCAATCGTCAGCAGCTCGTCATCATCGCCGGCCACGTATTGTTTCCTTGTCGTGGGCTTCACTGTTCGTGTTGACCTTGCCCTCGGGGCAAAGTCTATCATTCCGTGAGGTTGCTCCGTGAGGATGCGGAGCCTGAATGATATGCCGCTTCGACGATGAATGGCGGTAGGAGGTAATGCCATGGGCAATGAGGAACAGCGCGACTGGCTTGGTTCGGCCACACCGGTATTCGGTGACTTGCAAGACAAGTCCCGTGCCGCAGTCTGATGGTTTGAAATTTTCAAACGCTGCAGAATAGTAGTAAGGGTGGGTTTCGCCAGGTAAGGAGACCCACCTTGCCGTTGTGTTGCGTCGAGTTGGGCTGTGCTAACAGTGTTCCGCATGCGATTATGCGCGTGTGGATTCGCGTCGGATTAGAGTCGGCTCGATAAGCGTGGTGCTGTGCAGGTGTGCGGCGGGATTGTCGATGTAGTCGAGCATCTGCGCCATGGCCTTGCGCCCCATGTCGATAGCGGGCGCGTTCACTACGGTCAGCGACATGGGGCATTTGGTCTCCAACCGTGCCCCCTCCATGCCGATGACGCAAACATCTTCTGGAACCCGTGGGCCGTTATGGTCATGGAATGCCGACAGCACGCCGGCGGCAAGCGCGTCCGAGACGGTGATGATGCCGTCTGGAATGGCGTCCAGGCCGCTACGCTTCATTGTGTCGATGATGTCCAGGCCGAGCTGGTAACCGTCTTCAAACATCAGACCTTTGGAATTGATGAGTTCCAATTGCGTGCTTCCATGCGTGCGCGCAATGGTTTTTTCGACGCCCATCTGCCGATCTTGTACGGATTCATAGTCGAATGAGTGTGCGGCGAACGCGATGCGGCTGCATCCGATGCGAATGAGTTCATCGGCTGCGATCTGCCCGGCCGCCATATTGTTTTCAAGCACGCAGCACACCTGATCGGCGTGACGGGGATTGGTATGGTCGAGCAGGATGATGGGAATGTTGGCCGCTCGTGCCGCGGCCACGTCTTCGGGGGAGTCGGATATGGTGCTGAGCAGAATTCCGGCCACGTTCATGTCGATGAGTGTTTTCACCAGTTCGTTTTGCCGTTGCGCGTCGGATGATGCGTTCAAGGCGATAAGCTGCAGGTCGTTTTCTTCGCAGACCTCCTGCGCTCCTTCATGGATGAAGGTGAACAGGGAATGTTCGATATCGGTCATGATATAGCCGATGAGGCGCGGTACGGCGTTCTCTCGCTGGGGGAGAAGCGTGTTTCTGCGGGGGGTGTAGCCCAGTTCTTTGATGCTTGCGCCGATTTTCTCTTTTAAGGTGTCCGATACGCGTTCGGGGTAGTTGAGATAGTTGGATACGGTGCCGATGGAGACGCCGGCATGTTTGGCGATGTCGGAAACGCCCACACGTTTTGCTGCTGGCATGAGATTGCTCCTGTTCGTACATAAACCGGTTATTCCTTGATGTATCAATAGTCTACGCGCTCTCTTTTGAAATTGTATATTGAAAAACGCGCGACGATTTTGAAATTTTCAAAAACGAATGTAGTATTTCAACTACAACATCACTGGAGGTGCTGCTGAGGACGGCAGGATGTTCTGGTGTATAAAACAATGGAATCGCAGTGTTTTCTGAATGCTGGACAGATCAAAGGAGATGCCTCGGCAATTTGAAAATGCAGTGAAAACCATTTGAAAAAAGAAGGACATACTTGTGTGAAAAAACGCATGCAAGTATGAAAAAGTAAGGAAAGAGCAATGAATACTTCAACCAAGAAGGGCAAAGGATTGGGCGAATACATGCCGCTCGCCTTCGCCGCAGGCATCGGATCGATGCTGGGATCCGGCATCATCGTCGGTCTGTCGGCAACCATTGTGGTCTGGCAGGAAGGCCTTGGACTCGATACCACGCAGGTCGGCCTGCTTTCCGGTATTCTGACCTTCGCCATCGCCTTCGGCTCGCTGTTCGGAGGCCGCTTGGCCGACAAGATCGGCCGCGTGCTGTTTTTCAACTGGATCAACCTGTTCTACGCCATCGGTGCCGCCATCTGCGTGTTCGCCCCGAACTTCACTGTACTACTGATCGGCTGATCATTGCAGGTTTGGCTTCCGGCGCGGATCTGCCGGTTTCCATGACCATCGTCTCCCATGATGCTCCAGACGAGGCCACCGCCGCACAGCTCGTCTCCACCACCCAGGTGTTCTGGCAGGTGGGTGTGTTCATCTCCTTCATTTGTGCGTTCCTGGTTTCCGCCATGCAGGGTGCCACCGGTGGTCGTGTGGTGTTCGCCATCCTCGCAGTATTCGCTGTGATCGCATGGCTGTGGCGACTGCTTTCTCCGACCTTCCGCCGCTTCCATGAAGCTGCCGACGTTCGTGACGCCGCACGTCCGGCTGTTGTAGGCAACGGCAAGGTTTCCGTGACCAAGGTGCTGTTCGGCGCCGACAAGAAGGTGCTGCTCACCTACTTCCTTGCCATCGTGATCTTCTACGTCGGCTGGAACCTGCTGGCCAACACGTGGGGCCAGTTCCAGACCTACATGTTCTCCAAGGCCGGAGCCGCCCAGTCCCTGGCCACCGGCTTGGGCATCATCCTCAACTTCGTGACGCTCGTGCTCAACATCGTGTTCGCGTCCATCGCAGGCGGCAAATATCGTAACAAGGCGTTCTTCGCAGGCATCGTGATCTCGCTGATCGCCATGGCCGCCATGGCCATGGGCGGTGCGAACCTATGGGTCATCGTCGGCGCGACAGCTTTCATGAACCTCGGATCCCCGCTGGCAGGCGAAGCACTGTACAAGGTGTGGACCCAGGAATCCTTCCCGATCGAGATTCGCGCCTCCATCCAGGGCTTCATCAACGGCTTCTCCCGCCTGTGCTGTGGCCTGTTCGCGCTCATCACCCCGGCTCTGGTGCTTCCTGAAACCATTCAGACCACTATGTGGTGCTTCTTCGGCATCGTAATCATCGAAGGCATCGCCGGTACCATCATGATCCGTGCTCAGAAGAAGTACGGCACCGACGAAGAACGTCAGGCACGCAAGATCGCAGCCTGATTAGCAACAGCAATCACATAACAACTCAATATCTCCAATCGCAAGTCAGTTATGCAATACCTTGCGATTGCCAGCCAAAGTCCCAGCCATCGTCGCCGTTCGTTTCTCTCTCCTTGCGGCATGGCTCGGACTTTGGCTTCCCTCCATCGCAAACAAGTGATCTATTATTTTTGTAGACAAAGGGGTCATCATGGCCATTACTGATCCGCAGATTGTGCCCAGTACGCTGGCTTCGGATCTTGACATCATCAGCTTCACCGTGGAACACTACCCGGGAGATGCGCTCGGCATCGCCACCGCAGCCCCACGCATGACATGGGTGTGCTCCGGCATGCTGCCAATCGACGCGCAGATCCTGCTCAAAGTGACACGACGTGTTCCCGGCGGGCAACCTGTGGAAGAACGCACCTACTGCACTGACACTTCCGTGCTTATTCCATGGCAGTTCGCGCCGCTCGCCTCACGCGAAGAAGTGTTCGCCACCATGCAGGCCGTTTCGGCAAGTCACCAGCCATTGGGCAAACCGAGCGCAACCCTGCATTTCGAAGTCGGACTATTGGAAGAACATGAGCATGTCGCCGATTTCGTCGGACCATCGTGGAGCGAATCCGAAACTGACCATCGTCACCTGCCATTAGTGCGCACCGAAGTCGAACTGAAGGAACAACCCAAACGCGCACGCCTATATCTAAGCGCACTCGGTCTTGTGGAAGCCGAAATCAACGGCGTCAAAGTCGGCAATGACGCGCTCGTACCAGGCTGGAGCAACTACAACCAGCGCGTGGAATGCTTCACCTACGATGTGACCGACGAACTGCAGTCCGGTGCCAACGCATTGGGATTCTGGCTCGGTGACGGATGGTACCGCGGACGCCTCGGCTTCGATGGCGGTTACTCCAACTTCTATGGCGATCGTATTGCCGTATTCGCGCAACTTGAGGTCGAATATGCCGACGGCAGTATGCAGAACATATATTCCAACGCATGGGACCGCCAATGGAAGGCGACGCTCGGACCGATCGTCTGCTCGGATCTGTGCGAAGGCGAACGATATGACGCTCGACTGGAACAGCCGGGATGGTCGAAACCAGGATTCGACGACAGCTCCTGGCAGCCGGTCGCGGAAGTCATGTATGACCCGGCACGTATTGAAAATCCTGAAACATCGCCGGTGCGCGCGCATGAATCGCATGAGCCGGTCAGCATCGAACGCATCGGCAACACGGAAGATGGTCGTGGCATATGGCTGGTTGACTTCGGACAGAACTGTTCGCAGCGCATCCGCCTGCACATGCGCGATCTTGAAGCAGAACAAAGCGTGACGTTACGTCATGTGGAAGTGTTGGAACCGGACGGATCCATCGCCACGCGAACCTTGCGCAGAGGCCAGCAGTGCGATGTGTACACTTCCAACGGTTCCGACGCTTGGTGGGAGCCACGATTCGCGATGCACGGCTTCCGCTATGCACAGATCGAAGGTTTCGCAGGAGAACTGACCGCAGCCGACATGGATTGCCGCGTCTACCATTCCGTGATGGAACGCACCGGCGAACTGACCACATCGAATCCGCTGCTCAACCGTTTGCACGAGAACGCCGTATGGTCGATGCGTTCCAACTTCGTGTCCATTCCAACCGACTGCCCGCAACGCGACGAACGCATGGGTTGGACGGGAGACATCTGCCTGTTCGTGCCTACGCGGCTTATTTGTATGACGTATACGGGTTCCTGAAAAGCTGGCTGAAAGACGTGCGTGCCGACCAGGTCAAGTGGGGCACTGTGCCGTTCTACGTGCGTTCGTGCCGTTGGGCGTATGGGCGCATCCACAAGCCATCTCCACGTGGGGCGATTCGGCGGTGGAAGTGCCGTGGACGCTGTACATGGAAAGCGGGGACGTGCAGGTGCTCGCCGATTCCTACGATCTGATCCGTGATTGGATCGATGAAGTGGCAGGGTACCTTTCGCCCGATGGCGTATGGGATCGCAAGCCGGACTATCCGCTCGGGCAGCTTGGCGATTGGCTTGATCCGACCGCGCCTCCGGAAGATCCTACGCAGGCCATGACCGAAAAGGAACTGGTCGCCACCGCGTTCTACGCACGCAGCTGCATGCAAGGCACGCACATCGCGCATATTCTCGGCAAAACCGATGATGAAACTCGATTCGCCGCCCTGCGTGACCGTGTGATTGATGGATTCCTGCAGCGTTTCACCAACCTTGACGGCACCATGACATCCGACACCCAGTGCGCCTACGCGCTCGCCATCGCCTTCGGACTGCTTGACGGCGAACCGGTGCGCCGCGTGAAGGCCGGCAATCGACTCGCCTGCCTGGTGCGCGAATCCGGCGGCAAGGTAAGCACCGGATTCGCCGGCACGCCATTCGTGCTTCCGGCGTTGACCATGACCGGCCATAACGACGAGGCCTACGCGCTGCTTACCTCCACCGAATGCCCAAGCTGGCTTTACCAAGTGGTTATGGGGGCCACCACCACGTGGGAACGTTGGGATTCCATGCGGGCCGATGGTTCGCTGAACCCCGGCGGCATGACCTCGTTCAACCATTACGCGCTCGGATCGGTGGCGGAATGGATGCATGCGCATATCGGCGGCCTTGAAGCCGTTGAACCCGGCTGGAAGCGGTTCCGTATCGCTCCGGTGATCGGGGGAGATCTCACCCATGCCGAAACCTCTCACATCACCCCATATGGCAAGGCGGAAGTGCAATGGGAAGTCAACGCCAATGTGCTTGATCTGACGGTTGCGGTACCTGCCGGAACCACGGCATTCGTGGATATCGTCGACCATGAGCGCGTCGATCTTGTTGCGGGAACGCATCATCTGCAGATGGCGCTGTAATCGTACGGAATCGTGTGAAATCGTATGAACGAAAGTCCTGCCGAAGCTGAAGTCAAATAAAAGTCGGCGTCGGCAGGACTGCGATCATACCAAAAATGAAAAAAGCTTTCTTCATCGTATATTTCAAATCATTTCAATATTTCAAAAAGAACATGCTTCCAAAGGGGGAATCATGACAGCAAACGCATCACGCGAGCCAAGCACCGCAGTATTGAGTGATATCGCACCTGACAGCGGCCGCAAACTGACATCCACCGAAAAATGGCGATTCGGCGTCGGCTTCGTGCTCTTCTCGCTGATTTGGATGGTCGCAGGCACTTCCGGATCGGCCGTGCTGCTGCCGCAACGATTCACCGAACTGAACATAGGCATGCCCGAAGTGATTCTCGGCACCATGAATTCCGTAGGCTGCGTATTCGCACTGTTCTCCAACGTGATTTTCGGTGCGTTAAGCGACATCACGCGCTCGCGTTTCGGCAAGCGCACGCCGTGGATTGTGGCGGGCGGCTTCATCACTGCGGTTGGCTATGTGCTCGCCTTCTCCAGTGCGCAGTTGGTGGGTATTGTGGCCGGATGGTGCATTGTGCAGGTCGGCGTCAACATGATGATCGCTCCGGCTGTGGCAGTGCTGTCCGACCGCATTCCGGAAAACGTGCGTGGTACGTTCTCCGCATTCTATGGTGGTGCGCAGATCGTCGGATCATCCGCCGGAACGTTCCTCGGATCGAAATTCATTGAAAACATGGGCACCGGATTTGCGATCGGTGCGGTACTGTTCGCAGTCACCGGTATCGTGACCGTGCTGATCTGGCCGCGCGAACGCTCCTCGGCTGCTTCTGTGGCTTCCGTCGAGTCTTCGGATGCCATCGCAAAGCTCGACGTCAAGCAGTTGCTGCGTTCGTTCATTCCTCCTACCAAGAATTGCCGAGATTTTTACTTTGCATTGATGGGCAGATTGCTGCTTATCTTGGGTTGGAACATGATTTCCGGCTATCAGCTGTATATTCTGCAGAAATACTGCGGGTTGAGCGTAAAGGATTCCGCGGCGACGATTTCCACCATGTCGGTGATTTCCATGGTTGTGCTGATCGTCACGTCCATGGTGTCGGGTCCGCTGTCGGACCGTCTGCAGCGCCGCAAGGTCATCGTGGCGATCGGTTCGGTGATTATCGCGATTGGTGTGGCCATTCCGTGGTTCATGCCGAATGCTTTGGGCATGATGCTGTTTGCAGGCATCGGCGGTGCCGGTTATGGCATTTACATTGCCGTCGATCAGGCGTTGAACGTCGATGTGTTGCCAAGTCAGGAAGAAGCTGGTAAGGATCTGGGCATTCTGAATCTTGCCAACACCGTTGGTCAGGTGCTTGCTCCTGTGGTTGTCGGTGCGATTGTGCTTGCCACTGGCAGTTATGCGGCGCTGTTCCCGATCGCTGTGGTTGCGGTGCTGCTGGGTGCGGTGTTCATCATGCTGATTCGCAAGGTGAAGTAGCTGCAGTAATGCGCAATGTGCTGGCGATTGCGGCACAGGTGATTTCTACATTGCGTTCCGTGCCGGCGATCAGCGTCGCAAGATCCGCCGGCCCGGGCGCAATGCCGAACGTCGCGACAATGCCGGCTTTGTTCAGCGCTTCGATGGTGCGCGAATCGCGGGTTACCGTTCCGCCGATGGCGATAGTCGGTGTTCCTTGCGATTGCGCCAGTTTCGCAATGCCACTCGGCGCTTTGCCGTACGGTGTCTGACTGTCGATGGAGCCTTCTCCGGTGATGACGACGTCAGCCCAAGCGCACGCTTCACGGCCATGTGCAAGATCTAGAACAAGTTCGATTCCCGGTCGAATCGATGCGTTGAACAGGCCGAGCATACCGCCGCCGGTACCGCCCGCGGCGCCCGATCCGGGAGTGTGTTCGATATCGCGGCCGCTATATTGCATGATTGCGTGCGCGAGATTCGCAAGCCCTCGATCGAGGCGTTCGACCTGTGTTGTGGTCGCGCCTTTCTGCGGGGCGAATACATGGGCGGCGCCTTCGGAGCCAGTCAACGGATTGGTGACATCGCAGGCGAGAACAATCGGAACATTTTTTACAAAATCGGGAACTTCTGAATCGTCAATCCTCTCCAAATCAGCGAGAACGCCGCCGCCAAGCGGAATATCATGACCTGCCGAATCGAGAAAACGAAACCCAAGCGCGCGTGCCAATCCGGTACCGCCATCCGTGGTGGCGCTACCGCCCAATCCAAGCACGATGCGATCCGCGCCGGCATCAATCGCCGCACGAATCAGCAAGCCAGTGCCGAATGTGGAAGCGGTCAGCGCATTGCGGTCGGCGGGGGAGACCCGCTCAAGTCCACTTGCTGAAGCCAATTCGACCACGGCGGTACGGGAAGTGTGCTTATTGCCAAGAAACCCGAACTGCGCAATAATCGGGCGACCGACCGCATCAACCGTCTCAACATCATGCAACGTGCCGCCGGTGGCATGAACCAAGGCGTGCGTCAATCCTTCGCCACCATCGGAAAGCGGCAAAAGCCGGCACTCCGCCTGCGGGTCGCCGCGCATAATGCCACGAGCCATCGTCTGCGCAATCACCTCGGCCGAAGCGGCCTCCTTGAACGAATCCGGTGCCAGCAAAACCCGCATACATGCCTCCTTTTACACCTGCATCCATACAGTAATGCAGTGCCGGGGCAGTGGCCTAGCGGTAGCCTTCCCACATGGGCAGGGGGAACAGGGCGTCTTCGCATTCCGCCCACATGGCGTTCAGGTCCTGACCGGGCGTGCGCAGCCAGCGCAGCTGCACGCCGTCCATCATGGCGAATCCCGCATTGAGCAGCCGGCGCGTATCAACACCTTCGGGCACACGCCAACGAATGTTGAGCGCGGTGTCGGCATTATGCAGCTCTCGATTGGCGAAATACTCGTGTGCCGGGTGGCTCGGGTCGATCGCTTCGGCGCTCAACGTGGAAAACATGTGCACCTGAAGCGGTCTACGTGCGTTCACCGCTACGATCCTGCGCCACATATCCGCGATCAGCGGGCGCGGCTCGCGTACCATGTTTGTCAGAATGTCTTCGGTTTCGGAATCGTAGACTTCGTCCAATGCGCAAGAAAGCAGACCCTCCTTGCTGCCGACGTAGTGCAGTACTCCGGCTTTGGTGAGTCCTACGCGATCGGCGATTTTCTGCAGGGAAGTGCCGTAATAGCCGAGCGTCCCAAACAGCTCGACGGCCGCGTTGAGGATCTCCGCTTTCCGGTCGACTTCTTCGTTGGCCATGTTAATTCCCTCTTTTGCCCTTCATAATGACGATCTACGCACGCATAGTGCGTGGTAATGCCACTTCTCGTATGTTATGAGTACTGCAGTTACTTTACGGTTGGTTAATTGATTTTTCAAGGAAGATTGGCGTGTTGCGGTGTTGGTTTTGATAAAGTACCTACCAACCGGTTAGTAGAGATTTCGGGGTTGAGGTCCCATGTAGATCGGTTAACCGATACGAACTCAAGAAAACGATGCGAAAGAGGAACGTATGAGCGAAAGCACCTATCCTTCCGTCAATGACCTGACGCTTGAAGAGAGG
>ENA-OQIR01000054-OQIR01000054.1-human-gut-metagenome-genome-assembly--contig:-NODE-54-length-47155-cov-6.149847_pt1 | contig 47155 bp, 42 predicted proteins | sample MGYA00242580_ERZ504745 | MGnify/ENA primary metagenome ERZ504745 (study PRJEB26092, sample SAMD00036214) | human gut metagenome | host: Homo sapiens | study: EMG produced TPA metagenomics assembly of...
AAATAGTGGAAAAGATAAAAAAGTCAATATAAGTGGACAAAATACACAATATCAAACGGGGATTTTATTTGATATAGTGTAAATATCACAAATAAGCAAAGAAAATGCGTAATAAAAACGCACAAAACAACGGAAAGGATGGGGAGTATGGCGAAGGAAAAAATGAAAAAGAAAAAAGGGCAGAAAATCGCCCCCGCAATTTTATGGAAACAGCGCTGGCTGCTTGTGATGTCAGTACCATTTGTAATCTGGCTGATTATCTTCAAGTACATTCCGCTGTGGGGATGGACCATGGCATTTCAGGAGGTAAAACCGGCAACGTTCGCACTTCCGATCTGGGAGAGAACCTGGGTTGGATTTAAGAACTTTACAGATGCATTTAAAGACCGTCTGTTCACACAGACATTAATCAACACATTGGGAGTAAGCTTCCTTGACATCGCGGTTGGAACGATCGCAGCAATCGCATTTGCGGTTCTTCTGAACGAGATGTTCTTTATGAAGTTCAAAAAAGTAACGCAGACCATTTCTTATCTGCCGCACTTTGTATCCTGGGTTATCATTGCAAGTATTGCAAAGAATATTTTCAACGACGGCGGTGTTGTTGACAGTATCTTCGGCAAGAACCTGCACCTGATGAGTTCCAACTCACCGCTTATCTGGGTAACCATTATCCTGATTAACTGCTGGAAAGAGGTTGGCTGGAACGCAATTATTTATCTGTCCGCCATGGCAGGTATTGATCCTGGTCTTTACGAGGCCGCTGATATGGACGGTGCAAGCCGTCTGCAGAAGATCTGGCACATCACTCTGCCGGGTATCCGACCGACCATCATCGTACTGCTGATTATGAGCATCGGTGGCGCCCTGAACGTAGGGATGGAGCGTCAGATGCTTCTTAGTAACCCGCTGGTTGAGGATCACACGATGGTACTTTCCTGGTTCTCTTATAAGAGAGGTATCGGAAACAGCAACTACGGTCTTGGTACCGCAATCGGTGTATTCCAGTCTGCAGTCAGCGTTACCCTGCTGCTGATCGCCAATAAGATTGCCGGTCTGGTAGGCGAAGATAAACTTATGTAGGAGGACGCGAATATGAACAAGAAAGCAAAAAAATTTGACTACGTACTGGCGGTAATCTTCGTATTCCTCGTCATCATCACCATTTATCCGTTCCTGAACGTACTGGCGATTTCGTTCAACGATTCTACGGATACCATTAAGAATGTAAACTTCATCATTCCGAGAAAGTTTACATTAAGCAACTATAAATATGTATTTAAAGACGGCGGCATTGCAATGCCGGCTGTGATTTCTGTAACAAGAACCATCATCGGAACAATCGTAGGTATTGTATGTACCTCGATGGTTGCTTACACATTAAGCCGCAGAGACTTCGTACTCCGTAAACCATTCCAGCTGCTGTTTGTCATCACAATGTATGTCAGCGGCGGTATGATTCCGGAATACCTTCTGATTATCCGTACCTTAAAGCTGGGCAATAACTTCATGGTATACATTCTGCCTGGTCTGATGTGGGTTTATAATATGATTCTGGTTCGCTCTTATATCGACGGACTGCCGATGGCTCTGCAGGAGGCAGCAAAGCTCGACGGAGCAAACGATTTTCAGATCTGGTATAAAGTCGTTATGCCGCTTTGTAAACCGGTTATCGCAACCGTAGGTCTGTACTATGCAGTAGGACAGTGGAACTCCTTCATGGATACTTACCTGTATGCGAAAAAACTCCCGACTCTGCAGTACAAACTGTATGAGATTATGAACCAGGCGACCATGAAAATGGACGTTCATGCAGGAACCAATGTACAGACGGCCGTAACACCAATGTCCGTACGTATGGCCGTAACGATTGTAGCAACTGTGCCGATCGTTATTGTATATCCGTTCCTTCAGAAATACTTTATCGGCGGTATGACACTTGGTTCTGTTAAAGACTGATAAAAAACAGTATTAAAAAATTTTTAGAAAAAGATGATGTTTATTCCTGCCAGGCGAAAGCAAGAGTGCAGGATGACATAAACCATTTTAAGGAGGGCTTTTATGAAAAGAAAAGTAGTATCACTCATGTTAGTATCTGCTATGGTGGCCGGAATGCTCGCAGGATGCGGTTCCGACAGTGGCAGCAGCAAGGGAGGATCCAGCACAGAGACTGGATCAGCGGCAGAGGCAAGTTCTTCAGGCGAGACAGCAGATGATGCAGATGACAAATCTCCGATTACCTTTGAGTATTTTAACGCTGATGGTAAAAACGGCAACTGGGATAACCCGGTAGCAAAAGCAATCACAGAGGCAACAGGCGTTACACTGGATGTTTCCTATCCGGTAGCATCCCAGGGTGATGCAAAAGAAGATATTGCGCTGATGATCGCAAATGATGAGTATCCGGACATGATTTATGCAAAAGGCTCAGCAACGGATTTGTATCAGGCAGGCGCGCTGATTGATATGACAGACCTGATTGAAAAATATGGTCCAAACATCAAAAAAATGTACGGAGCAGAGATGGAAAAACTGAAATGGAGCCAGGATGATCCTGGAATCTATCAGCTTTCCTACGCAGGTGTAAACCAGAAAACCCTGACAACAGGCGGAAGCTGCCAGATTCAGTGGGCTGCATTAAAAGAGAACGATTATAAATATCCGAAGACACTGGATGAGTATGAAAAAATGATCAAGAGCTATCTTGCAGCACATCCAAAAACAGAAGATGGTCTGGATATGATCGGTATCACCATGAGTGCTTCTGACTGGCACTGGATGATTACCCTTGGAAACCCGGCAGGACTGATCGCTGATGCATCCCCGGATAATGGACAGTGGATCATTGACGACGAGTACAACGTACATTACAAACATGTAACAGATGAAGAGAAAGAATACTTCAAATGGCTGTGCCGTATGTACAACGAAGGTATCCTGGATCCGAACTTTGCAACGCAGACAGATGATGACTATATTGCAAAAGTTGCCAGCGGCCGTGTTGTTGCCATCACCGATGCTGAGTGGCATTACAGCCAGTGCGAAGCTACTCTGGTAGCAGACGGAAAAGTAGATCAGACTTATGTTGGACTTCCTGTAACCTTAAGAGAAGATCAGGTAGAAAAAGCCCTTCTGTATCAGGGAACTACCGTTGGCTGGGGTATTGGAATTACCAAGAGCTGTGAAGATCCGGTTCGTGCCATCAAATTCCTTGACTATCTGTGCTCCGATGAAGGACAGATCCTGTATCACTGGGGTATTGAAGGCGAGAACTACTTCCTCGATGATGACGGACAGCCATATCGTACCGATGAAGAAGTTGCAAAAGCTCAGTCTGATCCGGATTATGCAAAGAATACCGGTATTGACAACTACACTGGATTCCCGATCTACGGAACAGGTTCCTACTCTGAAGACGGATTCCCATACACTCCAACTACCAAAGAGTCTGTTATTGCAAACTACAATACAGCAGAAAAAGAAGGATGCGAAGCGATGGGATTTGAGATGCTGACCGACATGTTTGCACAGCCGGAAGAGTTCGATCTTCTTCCATACTCTGCACTGTGGCATATCAGCAGCCACAGGAACTTGCTGAGAAACAGACAATTCTGGACGAAATTGCTTGGCCGGGACTTGTTAAATGCGTAACTGGTACTGAAGATGAGTTTGATGGAAACTGGGAGAGCATGGTACAGGAGCTGACAGACAATGGTCTGGCAGATGCAGAAGAAGCTATGACAGAGTTCCTTGCTACCAAACTTGTTGATGTAGAGTAAGTAAAGCAAAAACATAAGGTTTTGCCGTTGAACGGAAGGCGGCACAAAAACATGGTCTGATATTATTAAATGTCAGGCCATGTTTTTAAATACAGCGACAGTAATGGGAAATGTGAAACATTGTAAAAAGATAACAGTATATGGAAAATCTGCAAACAATTTCATGAGACAAAATCATAGGGAGGTTTTTGAAAAATGACAGAAAAGAAGGAGTTTCAGGTAAACAAAAACACACCGTTCTGGGATGCATCACTGACGGATCAGGAAAGAATCGACTGGCTGTTAAAAGAAATGACGGTCGAAGAAAAACTGGGATACCTCGCCAGCTCTTCCCCGGATCTGCCGCGCCTTGGCATCCCGGGAGTCTCTGTGGGCGGTGAGGCGGCACACGGCGTTGAGGGCAGAAACGATCAGAACGGTCTTGGAAAACCGGATGTGACAACATCCTTCCCGCAGCCGATCGGTATGAGTGCATCCTGGGACCCGGAGCTGATCAGGCAGGCCGGTGAAGTGACGGGAACGGAGGCGCGTGTCGTATGGCACCGCCATGAGGGCCATGGACTCAGCAGATGGGCTCCGACCGTTGATCTTGAGCGCGATCCGAGATGGGGAAGAAACGAAGAAGGTTACGGAGAGGATCCTGTGCTGACCGGAAAAATGGCCGGTGCTTATATCCGGGGAATGCAGGGCGATGATCCGAAGTATCTGCGCTGCGCAGCGACCTTAAAGCATTTCTATGGAAACAACACGGAGGTCGGCCGCGGATGGAAAAATTCTTCCATTGACCCGCGGAACAAATATGAGCTGTATCTGGAGCCATTCCGCAGATGTATTGAGGATGGCGGCGCAGAGGGCATTATGACGGCATATAACAAGATCAACGGAACGATCGGTATCCTGAATCCGGAAGTGACCGATATTCTGAAAAAACAGTACGGTCTCCGTCACGTTGTCAGCGACGGCGGTGCGATGGGACTTGTCGTGAATCTGCATCACTATTTCGGACAGCATGCGGAGACGATCGCAACGGCGCTGAAAGCCGGTGTGGATGCCATGTCTGACGATCCGCGTATGGTAGAGCAGGCGGCACGCGAGGCATATGAGCTTGGCATTCTGAAAGAAGAGGATATGGACCGCTCTATTCGCTGTATGATGGAGACGAAGCTTCGTCTCGGCGTTTATGATCGGGAAAACCTGAATCCGTATGACCGCGTGACCGAGGACGATATCGATTCCCCGAAGGCACGTGAAATCTGCAAAGAGCTGAGCCGTGAATCGATCGTACTTCTGAAAAATGAGAACGGGGCGCTGCCGCTTGACAAAGCTCTGAAAGCAGAAGATATTGCCATTGTCGGACCGCTTGGTGATGCATGGTATCAGGACTGGTACGGCGGAACGGCACCATACCGCACAACCTTCCTGCAGGGGATGGAAGTACTGAAGCAGGAGAACATTACATTCGCGGATGGTCTGGATCGCGTTGTTTTCCGCTGTGATGGAAAAGGTCTTGCCGTAGCAGAAGACGGAACACTTCAGATGGCAGATGAGCCGGATGTGTTTATCAAGGAATACTGGGTGAGGGAAGCTATACGTTCAAGAGTGTCCGTACCGGAAAATACCTCGGCGCAAGACTCTCAGAGTCGCAGGGAGAAAAGCCGAAAATGGGACAGATCGCGGCAGACCGCGAGGAAGCCTTCGACTGGTTTGTGATGGAGATTTTCCACGTGGAGCCGCAGGAGGATGGCAGCGTTGTGCTGACCAACCGTTTCCATTACCCGGTTTATAGAGATGTGGAGGGATTTTTCTCCTTCGAGCAGACGGAGGGAATTCCGATTACGATGGAGGTTGTCGAAAACGGAATTGAAAAAGCAGTTGCTGCAGTCCGGGGCAAAAAGCAGGTTTTACTTGCGCTCGGCTGTAACTCCGTGATCAATGCGAAAGAGGAGATCGACCGCAACACACTGGAGCTGCCAGAGGAGCAGGAGATGCTGCTTGACCGGATCGCAGAGGTCAATCCGAATACCGTTCTGGTGCTGTTTACGAATTATCCGTACACACTTCAGAAAGCGATGGAAAAACTGCCGGCGATCATCATGTCTGCAACGGGAAGCCAGGATATGGGAAGCGCAATGGCAGAGGCTGTGCTTGGAATCTATGCACCGGCCGGTCGTCTGAATATGACCTGGTATGAGAGTATCGATCAGCTGCCGGACATTGACGATTACGACATCATCAAAGGAAAAAGAACGTACCGCTATTTCGACGGGAAGGTATTGTATCCATTCGGCTATGGCCTGACGTATACCACATTTGCGTATGAGAACTATAAGGTTTCCTTAAAAGACGACCGCCTGCTGCAGATTTCCCTCGATGTAAAGAACACCGGCGATACCGCAAGCGACGAGGTTGTCCAGATCTACGGTTCCGCTCTGGAATCCTGCGTAAAGAAACCAATCTGCCAGCTGCTTGATTTTGTCCGTGTGAAAAACATTGCCCCGGGCGAGACGAGACACATCGCACTGGAAATCCCGGTGGAGGAGCTTCGCTTCTACGATGTCATCAGCCGCAGACTGATGGTAGAAGAAGGAACGTATGAAATCTATGCGGGCGCATCCTGCAAGGATAAAGCCGTTTCCGCAGAAATCTTTATTCCGGGCGGAAAAAGGGGAGTACGCGATCTGAGTGCATTTACCGCGGCAGACCATTATGATGATTACGAGAACATGTATCTGACGGAAGGCCATTTCAACTTCAAGGCAGTCCGCGTGCAGGATGAGATGAAAGACGGTGTTCTCGTTTACCGTGACTGTGATCTTTCCGATGCTGCTGTTCTGGCACTTCATGTGAAGAGTGAACGCGGCGGCAGTGTGAAAGCCTTTGTGGACGGTGTTTCAATGGGAAGCTTTACCGGTGACACAAGAACCTGTGAGTTCCGCAGCGCCCCGAAACTGGACCGCTATGCGGAGGAAGAAATAAAAGAGCGCAACCGGTACCGTGAACCGGTGTATGAGGATGTTGAAATTTCCCTCGCAGACAGACCGCAGACAGACGGCGCATCTGAGATCCGTCTTGTCCTGAAGGGGGATATGCGGATCTGCTATCTGCGTGTGCTGAAAAATAAGAGCACAGGAAAAATTCAGATGGGCGTAGCAAACTAACCAGATAATGTATTGTCTGAAAAAAGTATTGACAAATTGTGTGAATATGAATAAAATATTCCTGTAAAAACAAAATACGGAGATCTTCAGGGCAGGGTGTGATTCCCTACTGGCGGTATAGTCCGCGACCCGCTGCGATATCAAACAGCGGCTGACTCGGTGCAACTCCGGGACCAACAGTTAAAGTCTGGATGAAAGAAGATGAAATAAAATTTATTTGCATGGAAATATTTTTGGTGCCCTGAATTCAAGAAAAGGAATTCAGGGCACTTTTTTTCGCGGGCAACGAGCCAAAGTCCGTGCTTGCACGAGACCTTGGCGACTGCCGCGAAAACGAGTTCAAATTCGTGGAGCGTATTTGGACTCGTTACTTCCGGCAGAACCGGTCAAGATCTCCAGAAAAAAGGAGAAATGCAGTTATGAATGCACAGACAACAGCAAAACAGACATCAAAGATGTCGCAAATCGGAAAAACCCGTTACATGGTACAGGTGGCAATGCTCGGCGCCGCCGCAGTCGTATTGATGTTTTTTGACATCCCGCTTCCGTTTGCCCCAAGTTTCTACAAGATTGATTTAAGCGAAGTTCCGGTGCTGATCGGAGCCTTTGCGATGGGACCTCTTGCCGGAGCTGCGATTGAGCTGATTAAGATTCTGCTGAACCTTGTCATGAAAGGAAGTACCACCGCAGGTGTTGGCGAGGTAGCAAACTTCCTGATCGGCTGTGCGTATGTTATGCCGGCCGCATGGATCTACAAAACACAGAAAACAAAGAAAAATGCCATGATCGGTATGGCAGTCGGAACCGTATTTCTGGCAGCAGCCGGCGGTCTTCTGAACGCTTTTGTACTGCTTCCGGCTTATGCAGCAGCCTTTGGAATGCCGATGGATGCCCTTGTGGGAATGGGATCCGCAGTCAACAAAGCAATTACAAGCCTTCCGACCTTTGTTCTGTTTGCCGTTGTACCGTTTAATATCATCAAAGGTGTTGTGGTATCACTGGTAACCATGCTTCTGTACAAGCACATCAGCAGACTGCTGAAGGGTGAGGCGATGAATTAGTTCATCATTTCCGTAAACGGAGAATCCAATAAATACGTTGTAGGGAGACGGACAAAATGCAGAGAGAAATCCTCTGTTTTTTGTCCGTCTTTTAAAATTTTCGGGGAATGGCGGCAATGGATTGCCCACACAGGTCTTTTAGTAGTACAATGAAGCATAATCGATAAAAGAAAATACGCAGCGAAATTGGAAAGGAGCGCAAAAAAAGAGATCCGCACATTGGCTGAAATCTCTTTTCTATCACATTTTAATATTGTTATTATGTCTCGAAACTGTTAAGCGCTTTCCAGATGTTCCATCACTTGAACGCCCCATTTAAAAAGGGCGGTTCGCATGGCAAAGGTCAGGACTGCGGTAAGCAGAATCATCACGCTCGTGGTGATGTGGATGTTGAGGTGAAGTTTTCCGTACAGCAGGTAGCCGGCTCCGATCAGGATTGCGCCGACGGTGAGGTCGATGAGGACGGAGATCAGGGAGCGGTTGTTGGATTTTATGGCGGCGGTTTCGTTTTCCCAGTTTAATTTCGGAAATGCAAGGTCAAAAAGGAGCTGTTCATAGTTTACGAACAGGGTAAATAAAACCGTGATCGCCGTGGTGTAAAGAAGGGTCGCCGGGTGCAGACCGAAAACGACCGCGATGATGTTGAAGACCAGAGCGTACGGCAAGGTGCCAAGGAGACTGATCAGGATGCCGCTTACCAGCATGGCACGGATCTGGTCGTGATAGCTCATCGGAATGCATTTCATATAGATGTATTCGCTGCCCTTTCGGGACATCGCTGTGGCAGAGATCACGCAGAACATGGACATCATGACGGCGATTCCGGCGGCGGTAAGGACGGCAACTGCGACAGGCAGTTCCCCTTTCAGGAGGCGGAATATGGTGCCATCGGCGACAAGCCGGGTCCAAAGGCCGGTGGTTTTAGCCATGCCAAGGCTGGAAATGACCGAAACGAGGCAATGCCAAGCATGAAGACCGGCCAGATGAGAGGCATCAGAACACAATTCATGAACCAGGCCGGGGTTCGGTACAGTTTTTTCCATTCGATCATGCGTAGGTGCGGATCGGATTTTTGCTTTTGACCGTTCGGGTCACTTCTTCTTTGGATAAAATGCGTTTTTCGCTGGTGGTTTCGCTCATGCCGAGGACAGCCGGGAGGTAGATTTTCCAGGCGAGGGCGAAAAAGACAGCAAGGATGACGGCTGTTGTAGCGATGTAGAGTATCATTTCGAGAAAGGATGCATCTGCAAGGCTTCCGGTCATCAGGGCAGGTTCGGAAAAATGGTCCGGAAGGCGCGCAGAGTGCCCTTCTGGCTTTCCATCAGGTTCATAATATCCTGCATTTCAAAATTTCCGATACTGCGCGAAAATACGTTGATGCCGATCGCAAAAATCAGGGATGCGGCGAATCCGAGGTAGCTTAAGAAATCCTTGTTTCGGATATTTTTGAAAAGACGCATCACGAGCATCGTCAAAACTGCGGCGTAAACGAGCGGCACAACCGGGAAAATAAGGCAGGCGAGGATCATATTGATCCAGTAAAAAATGCCCATTTTGGCGCTGATCCCGTACCCTAACAGAAACGGAAAGAACAGCAGTACAATAAGATAGTATTCGTTCAGCAGACAGCAGAAGCCTTTCGCACCGACAATCTGCGCCGGGGTAAACGGCAGCGGCAAAAGCTTTACGAGGTCAGAGTCCATGTAATACTCGCTCAGAAACAGCGGCAGGCCATAGAAGAAAATGACCATCATGCCGATGGCACAGACGAACTCGATCAGCAGGGTTTCCAGCCCGAGCGGCTGCAGGAAGGTATAGCCGGAATATCCCAGAAGAAACAGTAAGACCGACACGGGAAGGAGGCAGACACCAAGCAGAAGGTATACAACGATACGTCCTCCGTCCGAAAATGCTTTCTTTTTTCCGCTCTTCTGATTGCTTTTTCCTGGTCCGCTTTTCAGAAGGAAACGGGTGAGAATCCATAAGTTACGCATGTTCGGTGATCTCCAGAAAGATATTTTCAAGTGTCTGATCCGGATAGGCCGCTTTTAATTCTTCCAGGGTACCCAGGTATACCTGGCGGCCGTGATGGATGATGGCGATGCGGTCGCAGAGTTTTTCCGCTACTTCCAGCACATGGGTGGAAAACAGCACGGCGTTTCCGGCATCGGCGTGTTCACGCATCATCTGTTTGAGCTCGTGCGCGGAGCGCGGGTCAAGGCCGGTCAGCGGCTCATCGAGAATCCAGACCGGCGGCTTGTGGATCAGTGCGCCCATCACCATGATTTTCTGACGCATGCCATGCGAGTAGCTCATGATACGGCTCGAAAGGTTCTCTTCCATCTCAAAGCGTTTTGCGGTTTCTTCGATAAAACGCTGACGTTCTTCCGTTCCGACACCGTAGATATCTGCCATGAAATTCAGGTATTCAATTCCCCTGACGCGAAGAAACGCATCCGGGTCATCGGGCACAAAGCCGAACTGGCGCTTGGCTTCGAGCGGATCCTTCTGAATATCTTTTCCATTGATTTCAATCGTTCCTTCGGACGGCGCTAAGATACCGGTGATCATTTTTAACGTTGTCGTTTTTCCGGCCCCGTTAGGACCGATGAAGCCGGTGATCTTTCCATCTTCGATATCCCAGGAAAGATCGTCGACGGCTTTTTTGCTTCCGTCTCCGTAAATCTTACTGACGTGGTTCAGACGAATCATGTTTTATTCCCCCTCTTTTTTCTTTGTAAAGCAAAGCTATCATTCTCTTGCTTCGTTTCTAAAAACAGACTGCCCTTTTCTCACTCCGAAAGCTCTTATCCTTCCCTGCGCAGGAAAAGGAGTCAGGCGGATCTTCGCAATCCGCTTCGCTACTTGCTTGATTCAGTTAAATTTCGAAGCACGGGCTGTGATCTTGTGTTTTTTTCAGTATGCATTCTTCTGCCAGAACTGTCAATCAGCGGAACGAAAAATACAGAATTTTGTAAGAACTTGTAAGACTTTTAGAGCGTGTCTGAAAAAAAAGATACCGCAAAGTGAAGCCGGCAGATTGCGGAAATGCTTTTTCAGACACGCTCCAGAATCAAATCCGATTTTACCCTCTACTTTTTCAGAATCACATCGATGACTGTATCGACTCCATCCGGCAATACCGGGTCTTCGCCGAGATCGGCGAATGCCATGGTCGGATAATCGCTGTGTACCCAGCTTGTGGAAACCGGGATTTCCGCGCCGGTTGCGACGTAGCGGATCGCCTGGATTTCTTCTTTTTTCACGCCGGGCAGCGGCAGCGGCCCAACGGTATTTTCATAGACATGAAAATACAGATGGTTTCCGCGGCGCGTCACACGGCCAAAGTCCGGTTTCTCAATACCGGCTTTTCCGCAGCCGTAAATGCTCTCTCCGTTTTTCTTCATCCACTTTCCAATCTCAGCCAGCCGTTCGATCGACTCCTCCGGGATATTTCCCCTGGCGTCCGGGCCGACGTTCAAAAGCAGGTTTCCACCCTTCGATACGCACTCGACCAGCTTTTTGATCAGCATCGGTGCCGGTTTGAAGAAGTGGTCATTGGCACAATAGCCCCAGTGATTGTTCATCGTAACGCAGGATTCCCAGGCGATATCGTTTCCATTCACATCCTGGATGCCATTCGGCGGAATCATCTGCTCCGGGCTCACAAAGTCGCGTGGTACGGGGTCGGATTTCCGGCCGCCAGAGAGCCGTAGCCCTCTCCGCTCACCTCAAGACGGTTGTCGATAATCACATCCGGCTGGAGCTTCCGCACCATCTTGATCAGCTCCGTCGCTTTCCATGCTTCGCCGCGCAGCGTATCGTAAGAGAAGTCAAACCACAGCACATCCAGCTTTCCGTAGTTTGTGCAGATCTCGCGTACCTGATTGTGCATGTAGGTCAGGTAGCGGTCGAAATCGCGGTCATCGTTTTTATATGCCGGGTTGTTCCGCATCGGGTGATTCCGGTCGCCATAGTGCGGAAAATCGTCGTGGAACCAGTCGAGCAGAGAGAAATACAAACCGACCTTCAGTCCTTCTGCACGGACGGCATCAACGTACTCTGCAACGAGGTCGCGGCCGCATTTCGTGTTGGTGGATTTGAAATCGGTATACTGGCTGTCGAAGAGGCAGAAACCGTCGTGATGCTTGGCAGTCAGAACCACGTATTTCATACCGGCCTCTTTCGCCGCCTTGGCCCATTTCCGCGGTTCGAAATCAACAGGATTGAACTCCTCAAAATATTTCATGTAATCTTCTTTCGGAATCTGCTCGGTACTCCGCACCCATTCTCCGCGCGCCGGGATGGCATAAAGCCCCCAGTGGATAAACATGCCGAAACGGGCGTCGCGGTACCACTCCATCCGCCTGTCATAGGCTTCTCTGTCAAATTTGTACATCGTTTTGCTTCCTCCTGTTTTAGTTTTATATTGGTAATGATTCAGAGTACCATTTCGCATGGCTCTGAATCGTTACGTCAAGCGGATATTCGCAATCCGCTTCGCTGCTTGATTCGATTAAATCTTAATTTTCACCCATTTTCCCTGTTTGAATCGGATCGTCGCAAAGATAAACCGTGACATCTGATCCGCCAGCACGCCGAACCAGATTCCGACGATGCCAAGCCCCAGCGTGTAACCGCCGAGATACGAAACGATCGTACGAATAAATGTAACGCTGATCATAGATGCAACTGCCGTATAAAGTGTATCTCCCGCACCGCGCAGGCATCCCATGTAAATAACCTGACAGATCTGGAAAATGACGACGAAGATAATGACATGGATGATGCTGACACCGATTTCAATGATATGCTGTTCTTCGAAAAACAGGCTGTACAGCCATCTTCCGCCGAAAAGATAAATGGCAACGAGGCATACTGCGATGCCCGCGCCGATCAGACGGCACGTTCTGCCGTACTCCTTCGCAAGATCCGGCTTTTTTGCGCCAAGCTCCGGCTGATCAGTGCAACCGCTGCGGACTGGAGGCCGTCACCGAACGCAAACGAAAGCGACATAATATTCATGCCGACCTGGTGTGCCGCCATCGCATCGGTTCCCTGCTTGGCCGCCATGATCGCCGTCATCATAAAGCCGATCCGCATGAAAACCTGCTCGAAAAACACACTGTACCCGACCCTGACCAGGCTGATGAACGCTGCAAGCGTCGGTTTAATTTTGTTCTTCAGAATATAGCCAAGGTTCAGGAATCCGTCTTGCTTTGTGATGGAAAGGATGCTCATCACACATCCGACAACCGTTCCTGTGACGGTTGCCAGTGCCGCACCCTGAATGCCGAGTGCCGGGAACCCGAAATGGCCGTTGATCAGAAGATAATTCAGGATAATATTAATCATATTTGATGTTACATTTGTGCGCATCGTGATTTTTGTATTGCCCGCACCGCGCTGTGCCGAGTTGATCCCCATCTGGATACAGTTAAAATCATACCGCCCATGATGATACGGAAATATGTTACTGCGCCATTATGAGTCTCCGCCGTTGAACCGCACAGATGGATAATCGGACTTGCAAACGCCACAAATCCAACACTGAATGCAGCTGCCGCAAGGATAATAAATACAAGCGCAGTTACCAGAGTCTCATTCGCCGCACCCTGCCTCTGCTCTCCGCGCCGCCGCGCAACGAGAGCCGAAATCGACACATTCAGCGCAAAGAAAAACGCCAGGCCAAGCAGCTTCGGCTGTGTCGTCAGACCGACCGCGGCAACTGCGTAGGAGCCAAGCGAGCTTACCATCAGCGAATCTACAAGACCCGCAAATGCAATGAAAAACGACTCCACGATCGCCGGCCACGCCATGTTGACGGCGGTCTGGAATGTGTCTTTGTGGTATTTCCCCTTTAACTTGTTTCCTAAGTACCCCATTTCTTTTCCTCTCTTTCGTCCCAATACCAATTTCTATTTTACTTTGTTTTAACAGAAGGGTCAATACGGTACCGGCAGAAAAAAGCCAGCCGCAAAAGCAAAATTCTTTTCGCTTTTTGTGGCTGGCTTTTCTTTTATCTTTCCGTAGCGATTCAGACCCCCATCTTGATTCCGCTTACGCTACATCCCAGTATTGCTTCTTATTTTTTCAGCACAAATTCTGCCTTATTCTCTGTCGTGCTGTCGCTTCCGATGAAGACTTCGAAAGCACCGTTTTCACTTTCTACACGCTCATTTTCTGTCAGGAAGCGAAGCTCTTCTTCTGTGATTTTGAAGATGACTTCGGTTTCTTCTCCCGGCTGAAGGGTTACCTTGCAGAAATCTTTCAGCTCTTTCACCGGGCGTACCACGGATGCGGCTACGTCGTGGATGTAAAGCTGTACGGTCTCGGTTCCCTTTGTATCGCCGGTGTTTTTCACGGTTACGGAGGCTTTAATCTCATCTTCCATGCCAAGCTCTGCCTTGTCCAGTTTCACATCTGAAATTGCAAAGCTGGTGTAGCCAAGGCCATATCCGAACGGGAACAGTGGTGCGTTCGGGATGTCGAGGTATTTGGAACGGAAACGGTCTTTGTCCTTGCCCGGCACATGCGGTCTTCCGGTGGAATACTCGTTGTAGTGAACCGGCACCTGGCCTACAGAGTACGGGAAGCTCATGGTCAGCTTGCCGCTTGGAGCGTATGCACCAAAAACAACATCTGCGATTGCATTGGCACCCTCGGTACCCGGCATCCATACTTCAAGAACGGCTTTTGCTTTCGATACGACATCGCGCAGGTCGAGCGGACGGCCGTTGAAGAGGACAACGACAACGTTTTCATTGACTTTTGAAACGCGCTCAAGCAGTCTCTGCTGGATTTCCGGGATGCGGATGTTCGCGTTGCTGGTTGCCTCGCCGGACTGCAGACGGTCCTCACCGATCGCAAGAACGACAACCTCGGCCTCCTTTGCTGCGTTTACAGCCTCAAGAAGCATTGCCTCCTCTTCCTCCGGTGTATGGGACTGCTCCATCGCTTCACCGAAGCCCTCCAGACGGATGTCGGAGCCGAGCATCGGGGAACCTGCATGGAAGCTCATGTTTGTCGTATCTGCCTGCGCTTTTACGGCCTCTTCCAGATTTGTCACATCCTTTGCATCTCCGATAAAGGACCAGGCGCCCATCAGGTTTCTGCTGTGGACATACGGTCCGACCCAGGCAATTTTTTTCTCCTTGCCAAGCGGCAGGATTTTCTCTTCGTTTTTCAGCAGTACAAACGATTTTCTTGCGGCTTCTCTTGCCAGATCGCGGTGCTCTTTGCAGAGAATGACCTCTTTTTCTTTCGTCTCGTCTGCGTCTTTATACGGATTTTCAAACAGTCCCAGTTTGTTTTTCAGTTCCAGAATACGCATGCAGGACTCGTCGATCAGATCCTCGGAAATCTTACCCTCTCTTACAAGACGGCACAGGTTTTCGCAGTAAATGCCGGTCATCATATCAATGTCAACGCCTGCCTCAGCTGAGCGTACAGCTGCCTCCTCGCGATCTGCGCAGTAGCCGTGGTAAATAATCTCCTCGATTGCCGCCCAGTCGGAAATCAGAACACCGTCAAATCCCATTTCGTCACGCAGGATGCCGCGCATCAGTTTCTTGTTTCCGGTTGCCGGAACACCGTTTACCGTGTTGAAGGAAGTCATTACCATCGCTGCTCCTGCATCGATGCCGGCTTTGTAGGACAGCAGATAGAAGTCACGGAAGGTATGCTCGGAAAGCTCTACCGTATTGTAGTCTCTTCCTGCTGTCGGAGCACCATAGCCTGCGAAATGCTTCACACAGGAAGCAATCTTGTACGGCTCCTTCAGATCGTCTCCCTGGAATCCGCGCACCATTCCGGCACAGAACAGACCGTTCAGATACGGATCCTCACCGGTAGACTCCATGACACGGCCCCATCTTGCATCGCGGACCAGGTCGGTCATCGGTGCGAAGGTTACGTGAAGGCCGGAAACGGCTGCCTCTTTTGCAGCAACTGCCGCACACTTTTCGGACAGCTCCGGTTCAAACGTTGCGCCCTGTCCCAGCGGAATCGGGAAAATGGTCTTGAAGCCGTTGATGACATCCAGCATGAACAGCATCGGGATGTGATGCGGGTGCTGCTCCACAAAATCCTTCTGGATTTTCTTTAACGTTTCTGCGCCCATGCTGCCCAGGATGGAACCGGAAAGCGCTACATTTTCCGGCGTAAAGCCTTTATCCGCCATCGGTCCCATGGCTGTGATGTCCATATCTTTATTGAAGAAGGCACCCACCACCTGGCTCATCTGGTTCACTTTTTCTTCCAGCGTCATGTCGGCCAGAAGCTCTTTTAATTTCTGCTCGGTCATTTTTTCTCCTCCATACCTCGTTTTTGCTGTATCTGCTTCTTCAGAAACCCCTAAAATGTCAGAAAAATATCGTTTTTCCGTTTTTTCTGAATCTTATACTGAAATTTTACCACATCTGATCTGAAAAAATATCCCCTGATCCGACCTTTTTCTTTCACTATTCTGACCTGTTTGCTGTTGTTCCGGTGCGTAAGAAAGTGATAAAATCCTCTGTTATTTCCCGGACATGTGAAGGGTGGCTTTCCGCTATTTTTCACTAAAGCTTCTTCGGTATTCCAGCGGTGCGTATCCCGTATTGTCCTTAAACATCTTCGTAAAGTACGAGAAATTGCTGTACCCCACATACAGCGACACCGTATTAATTGGCAGCGAACTCTGTGTCAGAAGCTTTTTCGCCTCCTCCACCCGCTTTTGAATAATATAATTGCTGATCGAAATACCCTTTTCTTTTTTAAAAATCCGGGACAGATAATCGGTATTCAAAAAGACAAGCTCCCCAAGCTCCTCCCGGTGAATCTCCTCCCGGTAATGTGCATCGATATAAGCGCATACCTGACTCGTAACCGAATCTGATTTGTTGATGTACTGTCTGTACTGCACTGCTTTCCGAACCAGTACCCCCGCATATTCCATCATCTCTTCTCTTCCGTAAAGAGAATTCCGATGCAGATTTTCCATATCCGCATCTGCAAACAGTGCGTACGCCTTGATCTCCCGTTCCGAAAGCCATGCATATACCACCTGGGTCAGATCGGTACGGAGCGCTACCAGAAATTCTCTGGTAATCATTCCTTCCCGTTCCGTCCGGTCAAGGTATTTCTGCAGCCGCTCCAGCAGCTCCTCCGGTTTTTCCTCCGAAAGCAGAGCTTTCCACACATCCAGCTCCTTATTTTCGTAGCTGGTCTGCGGAGCCTGAAATTCATTCAGAAACAGCACCTCGTTCCGCACGGAAAGGCTTCCCTCCCGCATTTTCTGAAGATTCCGGCTCTGCTTTTGCATCCCCCGCACAGATTCCCACTGTCCGGCACCACACCACAGCTCCGGATAGATTTTTTCATTCATCCACGCAACAAACTGCCGCAGAATTTCACAATCCCGTCCACCGTCCTGCGGGAATGCTTTTTCCTTTGACTGTGTAACAATCCAGTAGCTGCCCGGTTCCTGGTAAAAAACAGTATCTACCGCAATATCCGTTTCCTCATACAGTTCCGACAGCACATTTTCGATCACAAATTCCATGGTCGCCGTATCCCACATTTCCCGCTTATTGCTCTTTATTTCCGGCATCAGACAAATCAGCCGGAAATAGTGTCCCGGTCCGTATGGCAACTGACGCTGTGCCGCCGTTTCGCAGAATTTTTCCTCGGAGAAGCCGCTTTTCAGCACATTTTTCCAGATATCCTGCTGCAGAATTTTTCTGTTCTGATTCCACTTGATGCTTTCCTGCCTGAGATCCTGTATTTTCTTTTCTTTCGCAACAGATTCCGCCGCACGCTGCACGGCCGCCTTCAGCTTTTCAAAATCAATGGGCTTCAGCAGATAATCGACACTGTTCAGCTGTATCGCTCTTCTGGCATAGTCAAACTCCGCATAGCTTGTCAGGAAGATGACCTGGACCTTCAGCTCCTCTTTCCTGACCCACTCCACAAAGTCGAATCCCGTTCCGCCCGGCATCACGATATCGCTGATTACAATATCAATGTCCACCATTCCCATGATGTTCTTCGCCTGCTGTACGGAAAACGCGGTATACACCTCGTTCACCCCGGTCTCTGTAAGATCGAGGTTTCTTTTGATACTTTCAATCACGTACTCTTCATCATCCACGAGCAATAGTTTCATGTTCTTCTCCCCCTGTCCTGTATGGAATATGGATATCTACAATCGCTCCGCCGAGCGGACTGTTATCGAAATGAATCTCTCCTGTATCACCATAGTAATAACGGAATCGTTTCAGGCAGTTTTCAATCCCGATATGCTTTCCATGCTCGGAAATATCTTCCCCTGCTTTCAGCCTTTGCAGCGTCTCCTCCGGGAAGCCGTTTCCGGTGTCTGAAATATAAATGTTGACATACTTTTCGTCTCCGCGGTCCTCCGGGTAAACCGTCACGGAAATCAGCGGAACCGTCTCCAGCGTCAGGGCATGTTTTGCCGCATTCTCTACAAACACCTGAATCAGAAACGGGAAGATTACCGCGTCTTTCACTTCTTCATGGACTTCAAAATAATAGGTGAATTTTTCCGGATAGCGCAGCAGCAGAATTTTGAGGTAATTTTCGCAGTGGTTCGTCTCCGCCGTCACTGGCACCATCTCGCTTGTATTGCGGAAAATATAGGCGAGATAATCGGATGTAATACGGCTCATCGACTTTGCATGATCGTACTGTCCGAAGTCAATCATGCTGTAAATAAAGTTCAGACAGTTCATGTAAAAATGCGGACGAATCTGGATTTTGAGGTAATCCATCTCGATTTTCTGTTTTTCCAGCTCCTGCTCATACAGCGTGATCTTCAGACGTCGGATCTGATGAATCATGTTTCGGAATTTATCGTCAATCCGCTCCAGCTCTACCAGATTTCCTTCCGACATCTGATAGGTGAGATCCCCATTGTCATATTTTTGAAGATTTTCCGTAAACATAGCGACCGGCTTCAGGATTTTTGTTTTCAGATGGAACAGCAGCACGGAACCGGCAATCACCATCAGAAATGCAACGCCGAGAAGAGCAAACACACTTCCCGTCATCAGATTTAAGACTCCCGTCCAGGAGATTTTAATCCGTATTTCAAACGGTGCCTGTGAAAGCTCCTGCCGGAACGTATAATTGCCGGTATCAAGCTTCGAACCGTCCGTTACAATTCCTTTTTCCGTCAGTGTTCCGATGCTTTTTCCGTTCTGGTCAACGAGACTGACATAGCCGCTCTTCCCAAGAGACAGCTCAGAGAACGGTTCCAAAATCGTCTTCAGATTGACGTAGCAGCCGAATCCGACGCCCTGACTCTGTGCTACCTTGAGCATATAAACCTCATCGCCCTGGCGCATCACGGTCCATTTTTTCTTGACTGCATACGTCTGCTGGGACAGACTCCTGATCCGGCGCTTCAGCGCTTCCTGCAGATACGGATCAACGGCATAACGCCCGTCGGAAGAAATGCTCAGCTGATATAAGCTCTCATCCTTCTGCGTATAGAGAAAAACATTGTAATCCGTTCCGAAATCCCACGCTGCAGATACATAGTTCTTTCGCAGCTGTGTGATGACATATTCCTCATACTGATCCTTCTCCATCAGATCCATATATTTCCAGAACGCGGAATCCGGGTTGGAGCTGTCCATTACAGTCGAGAACAGGTTTCGGCTGATTCGAAAAAAACGGTTATCCAGCTCATCCGTATACAGCTTTGAAATCTCTTCCAGCTGCTCATATACCTGCCGCTGCGTCCGGTTCAGAATAAGCACGCTCCCAGCCAGAAAAAGCAGCAGCATACTCAGCAGGCAGATCAAAAGATAACGCCCCTGCTGCGCCAGTGTTGTTTTTTTCGTCTGTTTTGAAATATGCATGAAGTTTCCTCCTTTTTTCTGTTCCGGTACGCTCGGAAGCTTTCCATGTTTGTTTTTGCGAACGGATCTTTTTTACTGACTATGATAATACAGCAGAAACAGCACACCTCATGTTTTCATGAGTCTGTACTGTTTTTCTGCTGTATGCCGGAAACACAAACGTGTTTCTCTTTTTTCATTTCCGCATGTGAATCATCCTTTTACCGCGCCAAGTGTGATACCTTCTGCGAAGTATTTCTGAAGGAACGGATAGATGATAAACAGCGGCAGCATGGCGATAAATGCGATTGCCATACGGATGGAGGTTGTCGGCAGCTTTGCCACCTCCGCGCCGATATTTCCGGTTACTTTTCCGCTTGCCAGATACTGAATATCGGTGATCATCTGGTTCAGCAGGTTCTGGATGCTGTAAAGCTTCTGACCGTCATTTCCTGATAAATAGTATAAACCATTAGTCCAGTCATTCCAATAGCCAAGTGCGGAAAACAGTCCCATGGTTACCAGAATCGGTTTTCCAAGCGGCAGTGTGATGCTGGTGAAAATCTTCATGTGTCCTGCGCCATCGATTTTGGCCGCCTCGAACAGCGCGTCCGGGATACTGGTGTTAAAGTAGCTTCGGATCATCAGCACGTTGTTTGCGCTTAACAGGAAGCCCGGAACAATCAATGCCCAGATCGTGTTTTTGATGTGAAGATAATTTACATACATCAAGTAGGTCGGCACCAGTCCGCCGTTGAACAGCATCGTAAAGAATACGAAAAAGGTAATTGCTCTGCGGTACGGCAGTTTTTTAACAGAAAGCGGATACGCCAGAAGAGAGGACATCGCAATATTTGCAGCCGTACCAACGATCGTTACAAAAATGGTGATTCCGTATGCTCTCAGAATTTTCTCGCCCTGGCGGATGATATAGGAGTAAGCATAGAAGCTGAATTTCTCCGGGAAGAACGAATATCCGTTGCGGATCAGTGTGTTTTCATCGGTCAGCGAGGAAATAAATACGAGTACAAACGGCAGTACAATGGATAAGGTAATCAGAATGAGTACTACATTAATCCAGAACTGGAAACGTTTTGCTTTTTTTGAATTTGTCATACTTCCATCCTCCTAGAATAATGCCTGGTCTTTGTCTACTTTGCGGACAATCCAGTTGCTCAACATTACGACACAGAAGCCTACCAGAGACTGGTATACACCGGCTGCAGATGACATACTGATATTTCCTTGTTCAATCAGGGCACGGTATACGTAGGTATCGATAACGTTTGTGGTCGGGAACAGAACACCGGAGTTCATCGGCACCTGATAGAACAGACCGAAATCGGAATAGAAAATTCTTCCGATGCTGAGGAGCAGCAGGGTGATGATGGTCGGAACGAGGCTCGGCAGTGTGATTTTTGTGATCTCCTGCCATTTGCTTGCGCCGTCCAGTCTGGCAGCCTCATAGAAGGAAGGATCGATACCGATCAGCGATGCAATGTAGATCAGGCATCCGTATCCTACGCCCTTCCAGCAGTTCGCGATAATCAGGATCGCCGGCCAGTATTTCGGTTTCTGGTACCACTGAATCGGGTCAATGTGGAACAACGGAAGGATCGAGTTGTTGACAAGACCATTTTCCGCACTCAGAAGCGCATATACGATGTAGCTTAAGATAACCATGGACATCAGGAACGGAAGAAGAATCGCACTCTGATATATCTTTTTGAGCTTTGTGTTTCTTACCTCCGTAATCAGAATCGCAATGGCAATTCCGACTACCATGTTTACAAGAATAAATGCAACGTTATACAGCAACGTGTTTCTTGTAATAATCCATGCATCCTTGGAAGCAAACAGGAACTTGAAGTTTTTAAGTCCTGCCCACGGGCTTGCCCAGATACCTTTCGCAAAATTCAGTTTTTTAAACGCAATCACCATACCTGCCATCGGGATATAGTTGTTGATCAGCAGATACAGAAGTGCCGGAAGCATCATCAGATAAAGCGGCCAGTATTCCTTCAGCACGTTTTTCTTTTTTCCTTTTTTAACCTCTGCTTTTTTCATAAAGCGTGTCTCCTTTTATGAGGGCTGTTTTTTCAGGTTCTTTCACAGAGAAGGCTCCACATCTTTTCTAGTAAGAGTGGAGCCTTCGGTTACTGTATCACACCGGATTTTCTTCCGCCCCGGTCGTGTTCTTTTTACAAATTAGCCTATTTCTTTGCAAGAAATGCATCCAGCTGCTCCTGCTTTGCAGCAATGACATCATCGATTCCCGCATCGTCCAGTGCCTCCAGGAACTGTGGAAGCAGTTCTTCCGGATCTCCGGAGCCGCTGCTAAGTGCGCCGTTGTACTGGCTGATTACGTTGTTCAGGGCTGATACCTGATCCGCATATTCGCTGTTATCAAAGACAAATCCCAGTGCTTTCGACTCGATACCGGAAGCGTTGAACTCCTGCATTTTGTCCCAGAGCTGCGGGTCAGATCCATCCCATTTGTATGCGATGAACTGGTTCGGAAGCTCCCATCCACAGTTAAAGCTGTAGCCTGCATTGTCTGCTGTTACACCGTCCGGGTAGTTGATGATTCCGTTTTCTTCATCTTCTACTACGTAGTCGGTTCCCTCTTCGCCCCAGTTCAGAAGGTTCATGACCTCCGGGCTGCCATAGATATAATCGAGAACCTGCATTGCTTTTTCCGGATTTTCGGAGTTCTGTGCTACAGAGAAGATAATTCCGCCGTAAGAGGATGAGTTGATGATCGGCTGATCATAGAACGGTACGATTTCAAACTCATATCCTGTGGAGCTCTGGAACTCAACCGGGGTACCTGGATGATAAGCAAAGAACAAGGAGAAGAGATTTCCTGCTTTGCATACGGTTCTCCAGTTTTCTGTGTTTGTTCCGGCATCCTTGCTGATATAGCCTTTCTGATACCAGTCATGCAGCATAGTTGCAGTCTCCTTGTACCAGTCGCTTGCAAAGTAGTTTTCTACGGTTGTGCTGTTGGTCTGATCCATCAGAGCGCCCGTGTTGGCATCGCCAAGTCCATCAGCGCGGGACAGACGGCTCAGAGGCGTATCACTGTTGTTGCTGGAGAACAGCATTGTCATATCAGGCTCGCCTGCCTGTACGGTCTCAAATACTTTCTCCATATCCTTCGGCTCTTTGATTTCATCGGTATTGATATTATACTTTTCTACCAGGTCTTTTCTCATGAAGATGGCTGGAATGCTGCCTCGTTCGATCTGGTTCGGAACGCCATAGACAAACCCATCAATCTGATTTGTTTTTGCAATATCCTCGCCATAGATATCTTTCAGGTTTGTGCCGTATTTGTCAATCAGTTCAGACATATCCATGATCTGGCCGGAATGCATATACTGTACAGCTGTTGTTGCATTTGTGTACAGAAGATCGATTTTCTCATCGCCGGAAAGCATCAGCTGTAACTGCTGAGATGCGCTTGCCCACGGAAGAACAACGATATCGAGCTTTGCATTCAGCTCCGGCTCCAGAATCTCGTTGATTTTTTCTTCGATTCTCTCTTCATCCTGCTGCTGGCTGCCCTGCAGTACCATAGTTACAGTGTACGGCTCGCCTTTTTCCTCTGTCTTTGCTGTGCTTCCGGAAGCTGCGGAGGAACCGGAATCAGAACTGGATCCTGTGCTTCCGCATGCTGCCATGGAAAATACCATAGTTGCTGCAAGAATGCCTGCTAACACTTTTTTCTTCATACTTTTTCTCCTTTTCACGTAGCGTTGTTGTGTGACCTTTGATGGTTGTATTATAGCAGGATTTTGACTTACAACTCTATAACTGATTTGACTTTGAAGTATCACTCTTCCGACCTTTGTGTCTTTTTTGTGTCTTTTTTCTGTCAAAAATCTTCCACCATCTTTGCCCCTTCTGCCCCATCGAGTTCGGCCACGGTTCCATTCATGACACGGTAGACTCTCTGGCAGAGGCCGAGGACACTCGGACGGTGCGTCGTAACGATACAGGTTTTGTTGGGACGCTGACGGATGATGTTTCGGAGGACGTTTCGTTCCGTCGTAACGTCCAGTGCCGAGGTGGCTTCATCCAGAAGCAGCACCGGGGCATCGCGGAGGACGGCACGGGCGATGGCAAGCCGCTGGGACTGGCCTTCGGAGAAACCGCGGCCACGTTCCCCGACGCGGCTGTTGATGGTATCCGGCAGATGCTGAACAAAATCCCAGGCGCAGGAGATTTTGAGCGCTTCGATGATCTCCTCGTCGGTCGCATCCTCTTTTACCATGCGCATATTTTCGGCGATTGTGCCGGAAAGGATCGTATTTCCCTGCGGCACATAAGCGAAGAGATGACGCGTTTCGGCGTTCATGGGAACCGTTTTTCCGTTTGAGGCAATGATCACGGTTTCCCCCTCCTGCGGGCGGATAAGGCCGAGAATCAGGCGGATCATCGTTGTTTTTCCCTCGCCGGACGGGCCAACCAACGCTACAATCTCGCCGGGGGCGGCCTGAAACTCCGATCTGGTGATTACTTTGTTTCCTTCTATATAAGAAAATTCTACCCATGCATCTGTACCCGGAAGCCATCCTTTGCCAGTGGATCGAGCTTGGCGCTCTCCGGGATATGAACTTCTTTTGGCAGCTCTACGAGCTCACGGATCCGGTGCGCCGAGACGGAGCTGTTGAGGAAGGACGGAATAATCGAAATCACGTTTCCAAATGCGCCGGAAAGGTTACTCCGCTGCTGCAGGAACAGTGTCATGGTTCCATAGGTAATGTCGTGCGTCCACAGACGGAACAGGCAGTATCCGAACGCCGTAAACTCCACCGCACTCCGAGAATAGACATTACGATATTGGTTTTAATCGTAAACAGATTATATTTCAGGCTGATATCCTTGAAAAGTCCCTGCCACCAGCGCATCTTTTTACTGTAATACGGTGCGATGCCAAACGACTTGATCGTATCAAAATTGTAGAACGCTTCTACCTCAAAACTCATCAGATTACTGCTCATCTCGCGTACTTCTTTGCTGTATTCCCGCTGACGGCGGATCATAAACCGGGACATCAGAAGCAGGAACGGTGCGCTTAAAAAAGCAATCAGTGCCATGACCCAGTCATAATGCAGGATTACGAAAAAGGTGGCAATAAACCGATACACGGCAATGATAATCGTCGGGAGCCAGCTGATTGCGTTGCCGCTGACCGTTCCAATGTCGCCGTTGAAACGGTTGAGTACGTCACCGTTTGCGTATTTGCTGATTTCCAGCCAGTCCGCATCAACGATTTTGTCAAAAATATCCGCCTGGATGTCGTTGTTGATGGCGATACCAAGCTTCGTTGAAATGCGGTTGATGACACTCTCAAACCCAAGGCTGAACACGGTACTTCCGATCATGATGCAAAGCAGCAGCGGGAGCTTCTGTATCTGGTATCCGGTGATGATATCGATCAGGTATTTTCCTGCCACGCTGCCGACAAGCCCAAGCGAAGTGCTTAAGATACCGAGAATCGTATAAAAAACAATCGCACCCTTATAGCGCGCGCTGTAGCCAAAAATCCATTTCCAGTCATCGATGATTTCCGAGAACGTTCCGTTTTCCATCGCTCCGACAGAATGCGGAGAGACTCGAAGGGAGCGTCTTTACTTTTCTCTTTGGATTCTTCCTGCATGCGCGTCTCCTCTCTTTTTCCCGTCTGCGGTACGGATCATATCGTATTTCCTCAGCAGCTCGACACGTCCCGCACCCACTTCAATGCTCGATTTCTGTTCTTTTTCTCCCTGCCCCAGCCATTTCAGGATTCGCTGCACGTATGCAGCCGGGAGCAAAAACGGATACCTCGCCGCATAGAGATACTTGTTTTTCATATAGGAAGCTTCCGGAACCAGCGATTTCCAGATTCCCCCGGCTGTGTGCTTTTCCGCCCCGGTCTCTGCCGCATACAGGGTAATGTTTGCACTGTGGATCCGTCCCGCACTCGATTTTCCAAACGAACCGGCATCGAGAATATCGATCAGAAGCGCTTCGGAATCCGGGTGAAGCTTCTTTGCGGCACGGACTGCCCCACTTGCTTCATAGGAAAAGCCCAGATAGCGCTCGCCGATATCCAGCAGATTGATACAGAAACACGTCATGTGATACTCTTCGCACAGCTGCCAGAACATTTCCCAGTCTATTTTTCTTCCATATACACGAATCATCTGTACCATGTCACAGATCTGACGGATCCCGACACCGCCGTGAAGAAAGTGCTTGAAGCTGTGACAGAGAAGATAGAAAAGATGATGCGTTTCTTCTAAGGTAAAGATGCTCTGCCCCTGCACTTCCACTTTGGATGGATGCGCAAAAACATCGGAAAATGCACGATTCAGATAACCATAGGCAGAGGATTCTGTGCTGAACAGCCTGGTATGTATTTCATAGAAGACCCCTGTTTTCGGATGAATGTAGCCCATCTCTTCCGGGGTATCACCATCTTTGGCACCATTTGGCATTGCGGTTTCTTTGTCCCGCACAAAGCCCTTCCTCATAAAACAGGCATCTACTGTTGCAAAATCCTTTGCCGAAATCAGAAGATCCTCATCCCCGGACGGGCGCAGATCTGGTTTCGGGTAGAGACTTCTGCACACAATTCCTTTCATCACCAGCGGCTGCACGCCCAGATGCTCCAGCTCCTTTTCATCGGAAAGAAACAGCGCTGTACGCGAAACCTGCTGCAAAACACTCTGCATTGCCTGCGTTTTTACCTGTCTGCGAAGCTCGTCCGAAAGCTCTGCAAATTCCGGTGTTTTGCCCACAACATCGTAGACCGCTGACAGCAGCGAATGCTGTGCCGCGAGGACAAACAGATGATTCCATTGTTTTTCTGTCAGCGCCTGAATTTCCGCCGGCGATGCTTTTTCTTCTGTCAAAAACGCACAAATCACCGCAAGGAATGCGGTTTCTGTTTCTGTAATCATCTTCTTTTCCTTTCATTTTCTCTGCACGCATCATTTTTCTTTTTATCCACACCGAATAACCGGGCATATCCATGCATCAGAATCGGGCGAAGCGGGATGATGCGAATCCAGACCCGTGCAAAAAACTCCCACCAGAACGTTCCCGGTACAAGTATTTTTCCTTTTCGCTCCACTTTTGTCACCCGTGCAAAGATCTGCTTCCGTTGCACATGATGCTCGATTTCCGTCTGTGCATCCCCGATTATGTCATAACCGTCTGCATGAACGCGGCAGATCCGATGCACGACAAACTGTCCGCCCGGCCGCTCGTAAAATACGATATCACCTTTCCGAAGTTCCCGCGCCGGCGCTCGGAAGAAAATACTGTCGCGTCCATGAATCAGAAACGGCGCCATGCTGCTCCCGGAAATCACCATACGCACTTCTCTGCCCTGCTCTACAAGTTCTTTCAGCATTCCGACATAGGCACGTGTATCCATCATTTTCATGCATGTTTCTCCCTTTTCTGAATCATGTTTTTGTGCAGTGCAGCTGCATATGTTTCACTTTCGAACGAACCGGTCCCGATCTCCTGCTCCAGCGTTTTCACCGCATCTTCTGAAATGTCGCACGCCAGATGATACACCGGAACTTTTCCAGCAAGCTGTTCGAGAAGGTCGAGACTGTGCACCAGTCCCTCCCTGTCCCAGCGGTTCATGGTGATCTGTCCGTACAGACTCGTAAATGCCTCTGCCGGACGCAGCCGCCACGCCTGATTCGTCTTTGCCTGGCTCAGCATTACAATGCATCCGACCGGGAGCTTTTTGTTTTCGCAGACTCCTGATGTTCCGCAGACCGGCCAGCCGTTTGCTGTCCACGCTGTGCCGTCATATTCCAGCAATGCCTTATCCCCATTTACGGTACGGCTTTCCCGGTACTGTTCCCAGAGTCCCGCCTGCGTGGTTTTGCCCGTTCCCGATGGTGCAGAAAAGAGCATTGCTTTCCCCTGATACTCCGTGTATGCACAGTGCAGAATCAGGCACGGCTGCTCTGCCAGACGGCGCTCCAGGGCAAGGAGGGAAAGAAAAACAACTTCATACTTTTCAACTTCTGCCAGATACCACCTGCCGACGAAAACCTCCGCACGATTTTGCGCAGTCTCACGGTAGAATGCATAAGGACGCGCTTCTCCTTTCACACCGATCCGGCGGCTCTCCAATCCTTCTTTTGTATGAAACACCTGCAGATCGACCCGATCCACAATCAGCTCTCCCTCCGCTTCCGGCAATATGTCGACAGCCGTAATGATATATGTATAATCCGCAGAATCCGTTTTCACCAAAAATTTTTCCATATCCACCGGAAGTACCAGCTCTTCCGGAAACTTCAGCCGGAAGGAAAAACTCCCTGTCTGAAATGTTTTTTCCATCAAAAACTCCTCTTTCTCCCCATGATCTTCCCTTCTCTCCGCAACGTATCACGATCCCTTTTTCCGCATTTATGATAACAAAAAAAAGAGACTCCGTCAATCTTCGGAGCCTTTTTGTAATTAAATACGTAATTTATTTTGACTGGTCTGCAGCGTTTTATAGCCATGCCGGAAATACAGGATCTCCGCCGCACCGGTAATTGTCCACGAAAAGATATACAGCAGATACAGTGACGTAATGGTATGGAAATACGCGAAAATCGTGTACACCCAGATCACACGGAACACACAGGAACCGAGAATAATGATAAAAATATTCTTCCGCAGCGAGTCTTCATCGTTGTATTGCAGAATGGAAATCTGCTGATTGCGTTGATATACTCCTGGGAGACTTCGCGGTTTGGATGGATACGTTTTCTTTTTCGTTATCGTATGTCAGATCTTTCTCCAAATCGTCTCGGACGGCTCACGCACAGATACCGCTGGAGTGTCCGCACACAGCGATTTGTTTTTCGTTTTTGAGCAGATTACATTCCCATCTTTTTCCAGTTTTTACTTGACTTTTCCTAGTTCTTCTTTTATAATCTTTTTGTAATGATAAATGTAATTTATTTCTGCAAACATTCTACATATTTTTCTTGCTGACTGCAGAAATACTTTCTGCCTGAAAAGGCACAGCATTTTGCAAGAGGGGAGTTTGTGATGGAACCGATTGCTTCTCCGACCCGGTCAGATTTGTTACAAAAGATAAATGAAAAAAAATATCGTGTCAATTCCGATTATCTACTGCGTGAAATTGCAGGGGAATATGCGATTATTCCCGTTGGGACTGCCTGTCAGATTTCGAATGCAGTGATGGTTCCAAACGATACCGCCGCATTTCTCTGGAATGCTTTTCAGCAGCCACGTACCATTTCGGAAGTCGTTGCACAGGCGTTAGAGGAATATGCGGCTGCGGAAGATACGATTCAAAATTCTGCTTTAAATTTTGTGCATGATACTTTAAGGTATGCATTATTAGAGGAGGTTATATCGTTATGAAGAAAGAGTGGATGGAACCTGTTGTTGAGGTTCAGGAATTTGCTGCAAATGAATATGTGGCGGCCTGCGGGGATAGCGGGAAAGTTTATAAATTTGTCTGCGATGCTGGACAATACGGTCATAATTATAATGTTTATTATTATGATGGATCTGGGCAAAAAAATATATCGCAAAAGAAGGCTCATGGGGAGGCTGGGGCTCTCAAGCTCAATTTTCTGGATATCATCCTTGTAACAAGACTCATGAAGCGGAATCTGATAGTGGATTTATCAGTGGTTTTATAGATGACCAGTCTACCCGCGATGATGAAGCAACCCCCGTTGTCATCTGGACCGAAAATGGTACAAACGTTCATTGTACTACCAGATTAGACATCAATACTTGGGAAACCGCCAAATCCTGATTTTTCCACTAAATAATAATTTTTCAAACCACAGCAAAAGGATCGAACCCACTCGTTTCGATCCTTTACTATACCTATTAATAATTGGTTCATCAAACCACTTTTTTCGGAGGAACCTTTATGAACTACATGAACGACGCTTCCACCTTCGAGCGTTCTTTTCTCCAGAAAGCGCGCCAGCAGCACATTCCTATTACCGGCGCGCTTGAACTTCTGCCACTCTGCAATATGAACTGCGACATGTGTTATGTCCGTCTGTCCCGTTCAGAAATGGAATGTCAGGGACAACTCCGCACAGTTGATGAATGGATTCTGCTTGCACAGCAGATGCAAAAAGCCGGTACACTTTTTCTTCTTCTGACCGGCGGTGAACCACTTCTCTTTCCTGATTTCAAAACACTATATCTTGAGCTTCGAAACATGGGCATGATTCTTACCATCAACACCAATGGAACCCTGCTGGGCGAATCCTGGCTGATTTTTTTGCTGAGTACAGGCCGCGCCGCATTAACATCACGCTCTACGGTGCCGATGCCGCTTCCTATAACCGTCTCTGCCATTACCCCCAGGGCTTTGATCAGACCGTCCGCGCCATCCGTCTGCTCCGCGAACGAAACGTTGATGTCAAAATCAGCTGTAGCGTCACTAAAAAGAACGCGCATGATTTTCCAAAAATCTTTGTTCTCGGAGAAAAGCTTGGAGTCCCCGTTCATGCCGATCACTATATGATGCCCGCCGTCCGGGAACGCTCCCTTCCTTTTGATGCTCAGGTCCGCCTGAACCCGGAAGACGCCGCTGCGCTTGCCCTGCAGACACTGAAACTGCAGCTGACCAGCGATATTTTCCGGCAGTACGTTCATGAATCCATCCACCGCGTCAACAATCCGTCTTTTCCACGGGGCAATGGTCATATCTCCTGTCTTGCCGGAAACTGCTCCTTCTTCATCAACTGGCAGGGCTTTCTTTTCCCCTGTGTGATGTTATCCGAAATCTCCGCCCCTGTTTTTGATCTTGGATTTATTTCCGCCTGGGAAAAAGTTTCCGCCGCTGCACAGAAGATTTCCCTAAGTTCCCAATGCTGTCAATGCCGTTTGCAACCGATATGCCGCACCTGCGTCGCAGCCGCGTTTTTAGAAACCAGTTCTTATCGGGGAATGCCTGGTTATCTCTGCCGCTATTCCGAGCATTACTATCACCTGCTGCTGGCAGAAGAAGCTTCTTTTTCCTCCATCGCCTTATAGTCTTTACATATGCTGAAAACGCCGGACAGATTTTTCTCTGCCAGCACATCCTGCACACGCGGCTCCCATGCGGCAACCTCTTCCTTCGCAGAACGGAACGTACTGTCCGCGCCGAAGTACAACACGGCCTCATCTGCCTCTTCGATCACCAGAGTATGACCCATGGTATACACACGGCCGCCCATTGCTTTTGCCGACAGGCACATGGCAAATTCCAGGGCATTTTTTCCGAGGTTTCCGCTCAGATAAATCGTGTGATCGTTGACCTTTCCTGTACGGTCAAAATATTTTGCACGGTTCAGCATCACCTCAACCGACACTTTTCCCTTCGGTGCACGAAGATGCAGCACCATACAGTCCGCCGGTCTGGAAATGAAGCAGGTTCGGCAGATTTCCAGCGATCATCGCACCAAGCCGTCCATTCTGTCACCAAAAGAGGGAGGCAGACGATTCCACCTCCCTCTTCGTTTTTCAATTTCTATCTAATACTTAATACTCGACGTTCTCTTCATTTCCTTCTTTTCTGACCGTCAGAATCTCTGTCTCACGTCCTGTCAGCGCGCGGCTTCTTTCGCCCGGCTGCTGTCCGCCGATGGAGATTTCATACTCGCCCGGCCGTACGACACATCCGCCGTCCTCTGTGATAACAGCAAAATCTCTTGCATGCAGTGTCACGGAAACCTCTTTTCTTCTCCTGCCTGCAGTTCCACGCACGCGATGCCTTTTAACTGGAAGCCTGGCTCACCCGGCTGTGCGTTTTTGTATTTCACATAAACCTCTACGCTCTCATGCAGCGGATATGCACTCTCATTCTTCACCTTCGTGCACACGGTCACATCGTCGAGCACCGCGCTCGTCTCCTGCTCCGTTTTTGCGCCGCTGTAGGAAATTGTTCCATACGTCAGTCCATATCCAAATGGATACAGAATATTTTTATCAGTATAGCGGTAGGTTCGTCCTGCCATGCTGTAATCGGTGAACTCCGGCAGATTTTCTGTTCCCTGATAGAAAGTCACCGGCAGTTTTCCGTTCGGTGCATAATCGCCGAACAGCGCCTCTGCCACGCTTTTCCGCCGCGCGCACCCGGATACCAGCTGTCAAGAATAGCCGGTACATGCTCCTCGGCCCAGGACAGGTCGATGGCACTTCCTGCCGAGAGAACGAGGACTACCGGTTTTCCAACCGCTGTGATTGTCTCAAGCAGTTCCTCCTGTAAGCCCGGCAGATTGAGGCCCAGCTTATCGCCGCTCGCGTATTCGTTTCCGGCATCGCCTTCCTCGCCCTCAACAGTTGCATCAAGTCCAAGGCACAGAACGACAACGTCTGCGTGCTCAGCGGCAATGACAGCCTCTTTGAAACGGTCTTTGTCCTCGCCGAGTCCTTCGACTTTATTTTTATACAGATGACAGCCCTCTGCGTATGTCACTCTCACATCATCACCGACATACTGCTGAATTCCTTCCAGCGGTGTGATGTATCTGGACGATGTTCCCTGATAGTTTCCAACCAGCGCTGCTCTCGAGTTCGCGTTCGGTCCGATCACGGCGATACTGCGGATCTTCTTCACATCGAGCGGCAGCATATTGTTTTCATTTTTCAGCAGAACCATACTTCTTCTCGCTGCCTCGACGGACAGATCAACATGCTCCTTGCACTCGACTAGATCGTAGGACAGATCTTCGTACGGTGACGGATAGTCTTTCATCATACCGAGGCGGATGCGGATTTCCATCAGGCGCTCAACTGCCGCGGTGATTGCCTCTTCGGATACCAGGCCATCCTCGTATGCTTTCGGCAGATGCAGGAAAGCAACGCCGCAGTTCAGGTCACAGCCGTTGTTGACAGCACGCGCTGCGGACTCCTCTACATTTTTGGTCACTCTGTGGTGCTCATGGAAATCTATGATTGCCCAGCAGTCGGAGACAACATGGCCTTCAAAGCCGAACTCATCGCGCAGGATGTCCTTTAACAATGTCTTGCTTCCGCATGCCGGTTCACCGTTGACACGGTTATACGCACCCATGACTGCCTCGACTTTTGCATCCTTGACACAGCGTTTGAAGGCATACAGATAGGTGTCATACAGATCATGTTTGCTGACTCTTGCGTCAAACTCATGGCGGATCGCCTCTGGGCCGCTGTGGACGGCGAAATGTTTGGCACACGCCGCTGCCTTCGGGTGATCCGGGTCAGGTCCCTGTAATCCGCGGATGTAGGCGCATCCGAGCTCACCGGTCAGATACGGGTCCTCACCATATGTCTCATGGCCGCGGCCCCATCTCGGATCACGGAAAATGTTGACGTTCGGTGCCCAGAAGGTCAGGCCTTTGTAGATGCCGCGGTCGCCTTTTCTCGAAAACTCGTTGAATTTTGCACGTCCCTCGGTAGAAACAACATCACCGATCTCCTGCAGCAGCTCTTTATCAAACGTTGCTGCAAGGCCAATAGCCTGCGGAAATACCGTTGCCACACCAGCTCTTGCCACGCCGTGCAGCGCTTCATTCCACCAGTTGTATGCCGGAATGCCAAGACGCTCGATCGCCGGTGACTGATAGACCATCTGGCTCATTTTTTCTTCCAGCGTCATCTGGGAAACCAGCTGTTTTGCATACTCTCTCGTCTCTTTACTCATAGGTAAAATCCTCCCGAAATTTGTTGCCTCTATTGTATCGCCACGTTTCCCGTTCGGCTAGTCAAGTATTGCTCTTTGCTTCTCATTTTATGCGATTTTTGCGAATGACACAGGGAACATACGAGGAAATCGTGTATGCGTAACCATCCGATATACACGCAGAAACTCCCGGCAGAATTTCTCGTATAAGATCTTCCGTCGGGAGTTTCCCTTATCTATTCCTGTGAAATTTTATTTCTGATACTCTTCCTCGATATTTTTTACCGCACGGAGCTTGTTCGCGTATTCCAGAATCTCTTCTTTGGAATATTTCTGTTTCCGGCACCAGGTGAGGATTTCTTCTTTTACTTCCTCCGGCATCTTATTGTTCATGCGCAGACAGTCACAGAAGGTTCTCTTCGGAGAATAATATTTGTAGGAACCAAACTCTGTCTTTTTCTCACAGATTTCGCCCGGGACATCGGCATTCTGGAAATAAAAACGTCTGATTTCAAAATTTTCCAGATCCATTTTTTTTCGGTCTGTCCGTGCTGTTGCAACTGCAATCGTAGCCGGCTCTTCTTTCAGCATTCCGGCAAGCCATGCAGCACTGTCCATGCAGATGACTGCGCGTGGGTTTACTTTCGCAATTTCAATATATTGATAGTCTTCCGGTTTTTCATAACCACAGTCCTTGCACCAGTACCAGCCGCGTGCAAATCGTTCCAGACTTCCTTCCTCTTCCATTTCTGCCAGCTGCAGTACGGTCACCTGATGATCTCTGAGGTCTGCGAAGCTCATATATCCATGATGTTCTTTAAATAACGTCGTGATCTTCTGGTATGTTTTAAAAAGCATATTTTCTTTCCCCTTTCAGGATGTGATACATCTTTTTTAATCTATAGGCGTTTGCACATATAATATTCCAATTTTCATGGAATGGCAAGCACTAATTTGCAAAAACCATGTTTTTTCTCTGTTTTTTTCTTATTAGCTGCTGCTAACATATTTCTCTTTTCATCACTTATAAGTATACCTTTTTTACCTGAAATATGCAACCTGCTGATCCGCTTTTTCTGTTCTCATACCAGCAGAAAAAGACCGGATTTTTTACTTCTCATCCGGTCTTTTTCTCTTTCATTCTATCTTTTAACGTTTACCGTAAAACCTTTTTCACTCTGCCGCTTTCTGTGCACAGACATTCAGGTTCCAGGAAGCGGAACATTTCCGCATGATTCCAATCAGCTCTTCGGAGCCCAGCGCATAGCCGACACGAAGGCCTGCCATCGCATAATATTTGGAAAAGGTGCGGAGAACCAGAATCGGTTTTTCCGGATGCGCTTTCATATAATCGACCATACTACAGCAGTCCGGCTCGGTGGCAAATTCCATGTATGCCTCATCCATCACCAACAGAACGTCCTCCGGAAGGGTATCTGCGAATGCTTCCAGCTCCCCGATCGGCACATACGTTCCGGTCGGGTTATTCGGATTGCAGATCACCACGATTTTTGTTTTTCACCGATTTTTTCTTTCATGGCAGGGAGATTAAATTTCTGCTCCTCGGTTACCGGTACGGAGACCGGCACACCGCCATTTAAATACGCCATGTCGGCAAATGCCCCGTAGGTCGGCGCGGAAAACAGCACCTCATCTCCATCGTCCAGAAAGGTCAGTCCGATCATATCGATCATCGCACTCGATCCGGCTCCTGTCAGTACATTTTCTGCTTTTAATCCGTACTGCTCCGCTACCTTCTGTTTCAGCAGTACTGCTGCAAAATCAGGATAAAAATGGCTACCTGCCATAGAGTCCTCCAGCGCCGCCTCCTCCCCGGAAACTGTGATTTTTGTTTCATCCATACATTCCAGCCAGCATCTGCAGCAGTGCGTCTCGCTGTAGGTTGTCACCGGAGAGGCCTGTACCTCACATATCTTCATAGTGTAAGGACAGCGGCTCATAAATGCACAGCCCTTCGGAAGCTTTAAGAGGTCCGGCGGTGTTCCCGGAATCGGAGCGAGCGGCTCGTCGTTATCCTTTGCCGAATTGTTGATACTGTTCAGAAGACCTTTCGTGTACGGATGATGCGGTTCGTAGAAAATCTCATCGACGGTTCCCTCTTCTACGATCTGGCCGGCGTACATAATGGCAATCCGGTCGCACATAGAAGCGACAACGCCGAGGTCGTGGGTAATCATGATAACAGAGGTTCCTTTTTCCTTCGTCAGCTTTTTCAAAAGCTCCAGAATCTGTGCCTGTACGGTCACATCCAGTGCGGTTGTCGGCTCATCTGCGATAATCAGCTCCGGGTCACACGCCAGAGCCGTCGCAATGATGATTCTCTGCCTCATACCGCCGGAAAATTCGAACGGATACTGATCGAGCCGTTTTTCCGGACTTGGAATTCCGACCTGCCGCATCAGCTCAATGGCTTTCGCTTCCGCTTCTTTTTTGGAGCAATTCTGATGCTTTCGGATTCCCTCTGTCATCTGAATTCCGATTTTCAGGATCGGATTCAGAAATGTCATCGGATCCTGGAAAATCATGCCGATGCGGTTTCCGCGGATCTGCTGCATTTTCTTTTCATAAGCCCGTTTTTCTTTCCGGTCCTTCATGTGCGGCGGAGAAATGTTTTCTCCGTCGAAAAGGATCTCTCCTTCTTCCACTCTGCCGTTCGATGCCAGAAGCCCCATCAGGTCAGCATGCCGACACTTTTTCCGGAACCGGACTCGCCGACAATACCAAGTACCTCGCCCTCTTCCAGATGGTAGGAAACATCGCGGACTGCGCTGACGGTTCCCTGCTGCGTTTCAAATTTTGTTGTGAGATGGCTGATTTCGAGTAAACTCATACGCTTCACCCCCTGGTTTTCTTTGGATTAAAGCATCGCCGATTCCCTCGCCGAGGAAGTTCAGGGAGAAAATGGTGATACAGATGCAGATGGTCGGCAAAAGCAGCTGTCCCGGGTGCATGGTAAGCACCTGACGGGCATCCTGTGCCATGGAACCCCAGCTTGCCATCGGAGCAGAAATGCCGATTCCGATGAAGCTTAAGAAGGCTTCCGTAAAAATGGCATTCGGAACAAGGAAGGTAATCTGTACAATGATCGGTCCGATGGCATTGATCAAAAGGTGACGGAAGAGAATTCTCGCATCACTTGCTCCGATGACGAGTGCTGCCATGGAAAACTCCTGCTCCTTTAAGGCAATCAGCTGGCCTCTTACCTGACGAGCCATGCCGATCCAGCCCGGAATGCAGATACCGCAATAGAGAGAAGTCCGATGCTTAGCGTGTACGGAAATCCTCTTGCGATCAGTGTATTAACAGAAACGTTCTTTTTATAGGAAATGCCGAGATCTCCGTGCATCAGATTTTCCATGTAAAGAATATACTGTTTCCACATGGGTTCATCCAGTCCGTAGGTCGATTCGAGCTGTTCAATCGCGCTCCGGGAAAGATTATCCGCCTCGAACGGGCTGCCCGGCATAATCCGAATCAGGAAAAAGGTAATGGTGATCAGTGCCCAGATTGTCACCACTCCGATGAATAAACGTTTTATGATGTATCTTACCATGCAGCATTCCTCCCGTTCCGGCTTTTTTAGCTCAGAAGAGGCAGCCGAACGATCTGCTCTGGCTGCCTCTTTGCACCTTTTTACTGTCTTTTGTTTTTATAATGCTTCCTCGCCGCGCTGGCCGGTACGAACCCGGATGACGTCTGCCACTTTCTCGACAAAAATCTTTCCGTCTCCGATATTTCCGGTACACAGCTTCTTTTCCAGAAAGCCTTTTAATACTTCAATTGTCTTATCGTCACCGACGGTCTCGAATTTGCATTTCATCAGTACATTCGGTCCGCTCATGGTTCCACGGTACATCACCCGGTAACCCTTCTGGTTTCCATATCCGGTGATATCCGTTTCCATCACGCCGTACACGGCACACGATTCCATGATGTCGATGACATCCTCCCGGTTCGCGGGTTTGACAATAACTGTCAGCTTTTTCATATCCGCACCACCTTTTTTATTGATCCTTTTTTATTTATCATTATGGAAGTGGAAGTTTGCATAAGCGCTGCATCCGTGCTCGTGCATATCCAATCCGTCGATCTCTTCCTTCTCGGTTACGCGAAGTCCGATGGTCTTTTTCAGGACGAAGAACAGAATGAACGCCAGGATCAGGTATATGCTGCAACTGCTACAAAACCGATCATCTGGGTGATAAAGCTGCATCCCTCGCCGAAAATACCGGTGAATAAGGTTCCGAGTGCTCCACAGACACCGTGTACACTGATTGCACCAACCGGGTCATCGATTTTTACGACTTTATCAAAGAATTCAACTGCGAATACAACGACAACACCTGCAACTGCTCCAATGAACAGTGCCTCGTAATCATTGACTACATCACAGCTTGCTGTAATAGCTACCAGTCCGGCCAGTGCGCCGTTCATTGTCATACTGATATCCGGTTTTCCATAACGTACCCAGGTAACAATCAGGGTAACAAGTGTTGCTGCTGCTGCCGCAAGGTTTGTAGTCATGGCAATGTCGCCAAGATTATAGGTTGCTGCTGTGGTAGATCCACAGTTAAATCCGAACCAGCAGAACCAGAGGATAAAGACACCAAGTGCTCCAAGCGGAAGGTTATGACCAGGAATAGCAACCGGTTTTCCCTCTTTTGTGTATTTTCCGATACGAGGTCCGACCATTTTTGCACCGGCAAGGGCACACAGACCGCCGACCATATGAACTGCGGTAGATCCTGCAAAATCATGGAACCCGATCTGGCTTAACCAGCCGCCTCCCCAGATCCAGTGTCCGGTGATCGGATAAATGAAAACGCTGATCGCTGCGGAGTAAATCAGATAAGAGATAAATTTGGTTCTCTCTGCCATAGCTCCTGATACAATCGTTGCCGATGTTGCACAGAACACGGTCTGGAAAATCATGAATACGCCGATCGGCAGTCCGTTGAACATGCCGTCTGCATCTGCCAGCGATTTCGGATTAAAAAAACCGGCGGTTCCGATAAAAGCATTGCTTCCTCCGAACATCAGCGCAAATCCGATGATAAAGAAGAAAATAGAGCCGAGCACGAAATCCATCATGTTCTTCATCAGAATGTTTCCTGAGTTTTTCGCTCTTGTAAATCCTGTCTCCACCATGGCAAATCCGGCCTGCATAAAATACACCAGAAAGGCTCCGACCATGGTCCATACGATATTGAGTAATACCTGTGTGTTTTCCATAATAAGTTCCTCCTCATTCCCATCTTACCTGTTCCCGTCTGCAGATCTTCTGAAACGGTGGCTTTCAGATTTTTTAAAGTGCCTGTTCGCCGTGCTCACCTGTCCGGATCCGCACTGCATCTTCGACATCGTAAACGAAAATTTTTCCATCGCCGTAGTTTCCGGTTGACAGGTTTTTCACAACAAAATCAACGATTTTCGGAACCTTGTCGTCCTCCACAACGGTCTCCACTTTAACCTTCGGAAGCATTTTGGCCACGATTTCCGCTCCACGTACATCTGACGATATCCCTTCTGATTTCCATATCCAAGGATATTTGTGATCATCATACCGTTTGCCTTCTGCTCCTCGAGGAGTAGCTCCAGGTTTTCGAGGCTCTCCGGACGAATTACAATTTCCAGCTTTTTCATGATTTTCCCTCCCTTTCCGAACCGGTCCCTGTACAGCTTCTGATTTTTCCGGCTGCGGATTTCTTTTTTATCCGCCTTCCCGGTTTTCTCTTCCATTCATTTACCGGCTCTGCTGCTTCTATATAGAAATCTGTTTTCTGACAGATTTTCTAACCTCTTCTTTCATGCCTGGACTGTTCCGCAGCTCTGCTGTTTTTACAGTTGTTTTTACAGTCGTTTTTTTGCATCTGCTTTCACAATCCGCTGTTTTTAATTAATCACACTTGTCGGCATTCCCTCCAGGTACGACCGGAAGTTTTTCACCGCCAGATCTACTGCACGGAGTCTTGCTGCCTTCGGCTGCCAGGCGATATGGGAAGTAATAAAGGTGTACGGCGACTGCATCAGCGGAATCTGATACTGCGGCGGCTCATTTGCGACAACATCGAGTCCTGCCATATAAACCTTTCTCGATTCCAGCGCCTCAAGAAGCGCCTCCTCATCGATGATGATTCCCCGCGCGGTGTTGATAATGATGACACCGTCCTTCATTTTGGCAAATGCTTCACGGTTCAGCAGGTTTTCTGTTTCCTTCGTATGCGGACAGTGAATGGAGATCACATCCGACCGTTCGAAAATTTCTTCCATGCTGACCTGCTCGATGCCGTCATACTGCGGCCCCGTCTTTTTGTGACGGCTGTTTGCGATGACCTTCATGCCAAAGCCCTTTGCCATTCTTGCCGTCCAGAGGCCGATCGCGCCAAGTCCGATGATTCCCATCGTTTTCTGGTAGAGCTCAATCTGCGGCACGAACAGTTGATTGTAGCTTGCCTGCGGATTCGTTTCTTTTTCTTTCCAGTACCCTGTTTTGGTGTAATCGCTCTGTACCGTCACGTTATGACAGATGTTCATGAGCAGTGCCATCGCATACTGGGCAATGGTGACATCGCCGTAAATCGTATTCGTTATGGTCACGCCCCGGCGTCTTGTCATTTCCACATCGAAGTCTTCAAATCCATGTCCCAGCGTTGCGATATATTTCAGATTCGGATGCGCTTCAAAGAGCTTTTCGTTGATCACTCCTTTGTGGACCCAGATACCAAGTGCTGCGTCGGCGTTCCCGATCTGACTGCTGTAATCTTCGAAGGTGTACCTCTTTTTCTCCTGATGGATGATACGGAACTTTCCGATCTGTGGTACGGTCTGCAGCATTTTGTTCCACTCTGCTTCTATTTCTTCGTACGTCAGATCGATGGTTCCCGGGTCTCCCTGAAAAACGACTACCTCATAGTTTTCTTCTTTCATACGCCTCGCCTCCTGTTGTGCAATCAGTCCGCAGATCATCACGAGCTGTTCGGCTGCGTGACACGCTGTTTTCTTATCCCCGCTTCCGAGGAACTGTGCTCCGACAACGGAACCGCCGCTTGCCATCGATGTGAAAATCACGATCAGCAGTACGCAGATCGTATTGACAAGTGAGATTCCGGAAACAGCCGTTTCACCGGCTCCGGATACCATCACCATGTCTGCCATACCGACGGTAACGGCCAGCACCTGTTCCACAATCAAGGGAACGATCAACCGGACCAGACGCTTTCGGTCAAATAAGACGTTTGTGTTTTCCATCGGACTTCTCCTTTCCGGTAAAATCAAAAAGCGATCTGGAAATCTTCCTTCCAGATCGCCCCGTTGCGAACTCTTTACTGACGTTTCTCCTTTGGATTGAAAAACGCGGCACGAAGCTTTCCCTTCGTACCGCGCCTTCGCGAATCCACTACTTATATGGAGTTTATCTTGAAAAACAGACAGAGCGTTTTCCGGTTTTCTGAGAGTGTTTTTTGGGAGAAATAAAACCTTGGAGAAAGGGAGAAAATTACAAACGGAGTGATTCTATTCCCAGAACCGCTCCGTTGCGTTATCTTTACTCTATTCTTTTTCTCTGCTGTTTTTCAACATAGGCATATTCTAGCGGAATTCCCACTTTTTGTCAATCCTTAAATTTTTCGATAATTTCCGGTCTTTTGCATCAATTCTGTCAATTTTACACAATTTCACCGATATTTTTTCGGCTGTTTCTGAATATTTTTCTCATGAACCTTTGAAATTTCTTTGTTTTCTTTTAAAATCGCGGAAAAACTCCGGCAAAATTCTGTGAAAATTCAGAGCGAACGCAAGACTTGGCATTCATCAAATATCCGCTACCTGTCTGGAGCGTGTTTGAAAAAGCTCTGTTATGTCAGATCCAGTCAAAATCTCCGCCGGTAATCGCAAGACTTAAGAGTGCATCCATCTTTTCCACTTCCTCTTCGCCCTCAATTTTTTGCAGCAGCACTGCGGTGTCCAGCACATCCTCCAAAGATTCGCCAGGTCCGATTTCATAATCCACCTCCGCCTCGCAGTCCGGGCATGGGATTTTTTCCATCGTCTGAAGGGATAAAAAGCGGTTGCCGCATTTCTTGCATTCATAATAACCACATGTTTTGGTTCCGTCTGGTACGTAATACATCTTTTCATACTCCTTTTTATTTTTCATACTTCTCAATGATACACTGATGTTCTTTTACCGCATCCGTGAACTCGCTGCGGATTTCTTCATTTGGAATGTACGCCATCTGTTCTCTTCAATCGTATGCCAGATAGCCTAAGTGAATCAGTGCAGTTAAAACGTCATCTTTATTTTTAAATGTCACCATATCATTCTGATACGATTTCGTTTTTACTTTCACTCGTTCCCCGGACATCATCGTAATAATGTCTGTTATAATATGCATCCAATTACGTATCGGATTCTACATCTTAATTCCGCAGTATTCCCATGTCACTGTATCGAGCAAGAGGAACTCCTCTGTTCCAATCGGCTTTCCATCTCTGTAAGTTGAAAACACATCCGTGCTAATCAGATTTCCCTCTTTCGTAATTGCATCCATAGGTGTATGACCTACAACCTGCAACAACTTACGTGGCTTATATAATCTCATTTTTGAATGCTGTGGTCTCAGCCAGATCGGCGATGCATCATTCCACATCTCGATTCTTCCGAGCTGATTAATCGTCTCTAGCACAGCATCCACATCATTATATTTTGCCCGCGGAACATATTCCTCTACAAAGAAATTCAGTACGCCTCCATGAGAAAAGAGAACATTGTCTATTCTCTGAACATATTTAATGGGATTATCTTCTGGAACAGCCTCTCGCAAATCCAACAACTTTCTTTGCACTGTCATTGAAGCCATGGAGCTATAACCGCTCTCCAGACAATGCCACAGATAACTCAAATCGTGATTCCCGTAGCACCAGGCTGTTTCCGGAAATGCTTTTGCAAACCGAATAGCCTCATCATAAGTTTCTTCATAAAGTCCGACATTATATTGCTTGTCCCAATCATCAGGGATGTCCATCAGACATACCGCTCGATCAGCAATTCCCTGATGCATAAGAGCTGTAGCCTGTTTAAACATCTGCGGTTTAAGATGAACATCAGGAACTACTAATATCTTCATACCATCATACCTTCTTATACTATTCTACTGGATATATCACCCTTTGTCCGGATATCTTCCAACTGATACCGCATTTGCAATGTCTTAATCCAATGAACTGCTGTTTCATAGCACCACCACAGACAGGACATCGTTTTGCTTTTGATCTCATCGCTTACCATGCTCAAGTTAAGCTTCTCTTCTCCATTTACCTGAGGTACAGGTGATCAAGATGCCGAAGCGATGACACAGCCGAACGTTCTGGCAAACAAAACTTTCTGCACATCATCGGGGTAGAATTTGACCCAAAACATTACAAAGGAAAGTGACCCTGTACGACAAAAACATTATACAACAAAAAACACTGATTGGTAGACTTCATCAATATTTTTTTCTACAAATATTTTTATATTATATCATCCACACATGAAATCAAATACATAGCACTGTAAAATCAAAGTAAATATTTCGATCAACAGAACCTTTTATGACAACATCTCTTTCACACAAGTACTTCGATAATCACTTGGTGATATTTTATATCTTTCTTTAAATACTCGGTTAAATGTTCTCTGACTTTCAAATCCACTATCCAGACAAATGTTTGTAATAGAATCATTCGTATTTTCCAAACGATGGCATGCATAGTTCAGCCTTGCATCGTTAAGATATTGATTAAAGTTTCTATGGAATGTTTTGGAAAAGAGTCTGGATAAAACATATTTGCTCACCCCCAGATCTTTTGCCATCTCTTCCAGAGAAAACTTCTTCTTAAAATTTGCTGATATATAGGAAACTGTCTGGTAAATAAGATCGTTGCTCCCCACACTGCTCTTTTCTACCAAATTTAATTTTCCTATGCAGCGTGCCAACACAATTTGAAGATATGCCTGTGCAACAGTAATATCCGACTGTTCTGTCTCTAAAATTGCATTTATAACCCTATATACCTCCGGTTCAACCTTTTCCGCTTTGATGATTGGGTATTCAGGAGCCATGGATTGCATGATATCTGCAAATTTGGCTATCGTAAATGGCGATGCGATCAGATAAGTCGCTTTATTTACACCGGGTGTCAGTACCTGATAGTGATGAATAACATCTGGAAATACAAAGCCTATATCTCCTTTTTCCATATGGTATAGTTCCTGTCCGACACCAAGTTCTAATGATCCACTTGTTACACAAACGATCTCCAGTGCATTATGAAGATGTGGTTCAATATGTTTTGACTTCCTATTTATTGCTATAATCTCCTCTTTTGTGTCAACATATTTTAACTGCATGAAATACTCCCCTTTGCAACATTTGTCTATATCTTCTTTCGATTTGGCAAGCAATCCTTTTACACCTATCTTATAATCAACTTGTAAATAAGGAAAGGAGGAATTACAAATGAGCAACCTAAAAAAATATCTGAATGACCTTTTAGTATTCTACGCTGAATATTTTGAGCATCCTTACCATGTATAAATACTAAAAGGACTATTTTGTGAAAACTGAATATTTTCTTAAGGCCATTTCACAAAAATGAAGTGGTCCTTTTTTATTTTCAAAATACAGTTCTATCACTTTATATATAGAAAAAAGCACTGTCTCATCGAGCAACGACCAGACAACGCTTTCTCCTGTCAATTCTAATTTATGTCTAATGCATCCGTTACTTCATCTGCAGCAATTCCTTTTTCTGCTTTCAGTTTTTTATTTGCATCTTCTACATTCATTCTTGAAAGTGCAAACATAATCAATACATCAAAGATTAACGGAAGCCAAAGATACATGAACTGCATCATATCAAGTGCAGACTGTGGCTGAGTTGCATTTGTTCCGACATATCCACTGAACTCAAGCATCCATCCAACAACAGCGGTTCCAATACCTCCACCGATTTTTACACCAAGAGAAGTACAAGAGTACATCGTTCCGTCAATTCTCTTTCCCTGCGTAAGATAAGTGTATTCAGAGCAAGATGCGATAACTGCATTCATATCTCCCTGCCATGGTCCCTGACCTAAAGCTGCAAGAGCTGTAAATGCCATCATCAGCGGAACACTGCCCATATATCCGGCAACAACAACAAGTGCTCTACCGATGACTGCTAAGACGTAACCTCTTAAGTTCAGTTTATACATACCTTTCCACTTACCAACTAATGTCGGTGTGAAAATCAGGGCAATGATCAGTGGAATATTTACTGCCCATGCAAATTGTCCAAACAAATTCTTATTTTTCAGTACCCATGTCATGTAATAAATGCCAGCTCCAATCATGGCACCATATAACTGCTGTAAAATATATGTTCCACAAATCATCATGTAATATTTGTTTTTAACAAGAAGCTTGAATGCCTGTACCATTCCGTACTTTTCATTATCATCCTTTACTTCTCCTTCGTTAAGTTCTTCCTCAGGAAGTTCCTTAACAGAAAGTGCTGAAATCGTATTTACGACCAGACCAATGATTGCATAGATAATAGCAACCGTTCTCCATGCCGCAGCATCTCCACCACATTTATCTACAAATCCAACTGTAATCGCCTGAATCAGAAGACTTGTTGAAAATGCAAAAATAAAACGGTAAGATCCCATCTGCACACGCTCTTTGCTGTTCTTTGTAATCAGTGACGTAAGTGCTGAGTAAGCAATATTGTTTGCTGTATAAAACACACCATTTAACAGTGTATAAGAGATAAAGAACCATGCGTATTTAGCCGTTGTTCCAAAGCTGACTGGTATTGCAAAGCAGCAGACCAGCGTAATGGCACAACCAATGTATCCGTATAGCATCCATGGCTTCGCTTTTCCCATTTTACTGTGTGTTTTGTCAATCATTGATCCAAAAAATATATCCGTAAAACCATCAAATAGTTTTGATACGGCAATCAGGGTACCTACGACACCTGCAGCAAGTCCTACTGAGTCCGTCAGATAGACCATCATGAAAGATGTCAGGAAGGCATAGACTACATTACCTGCAATATCACCTGATCCATATCCAATTTTGTTATACCATTTCAAATACTTTTTTTCTTCCATCGAATTTCTTTGCTCCTCATCTTCATCGCACTTAGAATCTCAATATGTCTAACCGTATGATGTCTAATTATATTTTTTTCTCTGTTTTTGTCTGATTGCTCTGTATATCCGGACTTACATAACAATCAGACTCTCTTTCCTTGTTTACGGGTTACATGAAACTTTATTATCCCTTTACATACGGTATCAGCGTAAACTGGAACCGGAATAATACATCATCAAATCGGTACTGATCCAATACAACTGGACCACAACTATTAGAACCAATGCCATTTAATGCGTAGTCAACGCAAAATACTACACTATCTGATTCTGTCAGTTCATAATTATGCGTTTTCTTCTCAAGTTCTTCCTGTGTATAATAAGAAGCATTGAATGAGAAGGCATTTTCCGCAGAGACCACAATTCCATATCGGCTGTTGTTAAGCTCTACATATTCACAATCATAATGGCTTCCATTTTCCTGTGGGCGAATATAATCCTCATGCAAATCATCTACATTTGCATGATACAAACCGTGGCTCGCAGCCTGATGTTTGTCACAATAGCTTTCCTGTGGTCCCATTCCAAAGTATCGTGCAGCTGAAAGTTTTTTATCCAGGAACATCCTCACACCAAATCTTGGCAGGTCCGGAAATTCATCATCTTTTGTTACTGCAATATCTGCATCAATCTTTCCAGCAGCTTCTATTTTCCATGTGATCGTCACATCAAGAATCTTCTGTACTGTCTCTGCCACAACGGATGCATGGCTTGTAATTTTCACACCATGCTTTCCCTGCACGACCTCTGTCGTGTAAGCTCTTGTATAAGCTTTATCATAATGAGCTTTCTTCCATTCAGACTTGATGTACATATCATTATCTGTTGGTGCCCTCCAGATATTTAATTCCATCGGGTGGTTCAGATATTCCCGACCTGCAAATTTCATCTCTGTAAAAAGTGCAGTCCGTCGGTCGATTGTATATGCGAATTCGCGGCCTTTGATATGAATCTGGGTATCATCTTCACTCACCTGTAATTCAGAATCCGTCACTGTTTTTTCAACCCATTTTTCTGCTAACTGGCATTTGGCATCCTTCTGGCTTACTTCAATCTCATCAAATCCAAGGATATAATCCTCTTCCAGCAGAGGCATTTCTTTTTTCAGGTGGTAAGTGAGTTTTAAATAACATTTTCCATTTTCCGGAACGTTGACCTGCAGGTTTGTTTTTCCTTCACTATGTGGTGCCACAGAAAACTCCGGAAGTATGCCTTTGCTGATCACAAGACCATCCTGTGTCAGCTCATAACTAATCTTCACATAATCTTTCAAGTCATCAAAATCCATGTAGTTATGAAGCACCAGTCTCCGCTTTCTTTGTTTATAGGAAATAACTCTTGCCGGGCGATAAACATTCTTGTATTCCAAAAGTCCTGTATGTAACGTTCTGTCCGGATATACTAATCCATCCATACAGTAAGTTGCCATCATGAATTTCCTTACGCCAT